>Ga0209201_1000859_pt1 | contig 39079 bp, 30 predicted proteins | sample AD_UKC055_MetaG_FD_184411 | JGI IMG/M metagenome (GOLD analysis project Ga0209201, IMG submission 184411) | Active sludge microbial communities of municipal wastewater-treating anaerobic digesters from USA - AD_UKC055_MetaG (SPAdes) (version 2) | ecosystem: Engineered > Bioreactor > Anaerobic >... | reverse complement strand
ATAGGCATAGCGTTCGTCAATCGTCATACGGGAAGTGCTTTTAGCCATGGATCCTTTTCCTTTCAAACTCGGATTATCATTTGACAGAACCATCTTACCATACTCGGATTTTACGTGACAGAACGCGGTTCATGGCAGAATCCTCCGTTTTGGTGTATACTACTGGTAACGAAATCTTAGCACTCTCATGATTTTCGCACCAGCTACACGCTTTTCGGGCTTTTTTTGAACATGCCACGTAACGAGCACAACAGTGGTGGCAGGTGAGCACATTTACAGGCAAATAGGCGTCATAGTGGGGGGGTCAGCCGCATAACAAACGCCTTCTACTATGCCAGGTGGGAAATGAAGAGCCTCTAATAAATGGAGGGTCCGAACCCAGGCCCCGATTAAGAGGGGATTGAAACCATCAGTATCGTGCCACGTTGCTAGACCACCTTAAGGTCCGAACCCAGGCCCCGATTAAGAGGGGATTGAAACGATGTTTGTGTCATCGGCGTGGGCGAGTATATGAAATGTCCGAACCCAGGCCCCGATTAAGAGGGGATTGAAACGATTTGTAAAAAGGCAAACACATGACTGATAATTGGGTCCGAACCCAGGCCCCGATTAAGAGGGGATTGAAACTAAATTCTCAAGATATGCATACCCGTGCTCTGTGGAAAAGTCCGAACCCAGGCCCCGATTAAGAGGGGATTGAAACTTGTAGACGGTGCTCACGTTGAGCATGGCGCCCTCCAGTCCGAACCCAGGCCCCGATTAAGAGGGGATTGAAACATTAACTCCCCAGCATCAATGCGCATCTTGTCAATAGTCCGAACCCAGGCCCCGATTAAGAGGGGATTGAAACTTCATCAACAGGAACGGTTTTCGTCTTCAATGAAGTCCGAACCCAGGCCCCGATTAAGAGGGGATTGAAACTTTGATTATTCATTTGAGCGGCAAAGGACTTGGCTGTCCGAACCCAGGCCCCGATTAAGAGGGGATTGAAACCAGCGGAGCAGGTTTTTATGATGTTAGCAGTAGTGCGTCCGAACCCAGGCCCCGATTAAGAGGGGATTGAAACAATATTCACGAACACCTCCATCCCCGTTTGAGGATCGAGTCCGAACCCAGGCCCCGATTAAGAGGGGATTGAAACTAGGCAATGCCAAGGAAGGGCACCCACGCCTTCTTTGTCCGAACCCAGGCCCCGATTAAGAGGGGATTGAAACACCGTGCCGGAGATAATTACAATGTGGCCGATCTCTGGGTCCGAACCCAGGCCCCGATTAAGAGGGGATTGAAACTAGATGTGCATTATCCAGGGGGCCTCAATTCCCATTTCGTCCGAACCCAGGCCCCGATTAAGAGGGGATTGAAACTTGAGCCGCTCAACCCAATACCAACGCTCCTCTGAAGTCCGAACCCAGGCCCCGATTAAGAGGGGATTGAAACAAGCACCCGGCGGAGCACCACACAAGAAGCAGCACGCGTCCGAACCCAGGCCCCGATTAAGAGGGGATTGAAACTTTTTTTTCTTGGCGGTAGGGATGGGCGACATAAGTCCGAACCCAGGCCCCGATTAAGAGGGGATTGAAACCCTTATCCTCCTTATCCTCCGTATCCTCCTTATCTCGTCCGAACCCAGGCCCCGATTAAGAGGGGATTGAAACCCAAAGGCTACCTTCGGGCAGCATCATAGTAAAGTTGTCCGAACCCAGGCCCCGATTAAGAGGGGATTGAAACGCTGGCTCACCCTCTGGCCGATCATCCATGAACTCCTTGTCCGAACCCAGGCCCCGATTAAGAGGGGATTGAAACGAAGACTATAAATTATCTTAAAGAAGAAGCACCCTCAAAGTCCGAACCCAGGCCCCGATTAAGAGGGGATTGAAACAACTCCACGACCCCAGACCCGGACACCGTCAGTTGCGTCCGAACCCAGGCCCCGATTAAGAGGGGATTGAAACGTCTCCACGGTCGGGGTCACCACCGCAGGTGGCGCGGGTCCGAACCCAGGCCCCGATTAAGAGGGGATTGAAACTCACAGCCGGGGCCGGCTTCCTCGCCGGGGCCGGCTTGTCCGAACCCAGGCCCCGATTAAGAGGGGATTGAAACGACACCGTCAGTTGCGTGGCATGCGGCCACTGCAACGTCCGAACCCAGGCCCCGATTAAGAGGGGATTGAAACTCACTTAAGCCGATATCGGCCTCAGAAACTGATCTCCAAGTCCGAACCCAGGCCCCGATTAAGAGGGGATTGAAACTTGTAACCTTATACCTATTAGCCAGATCCTCTACATAGTCCGAACCCAGGCCCCGATTAAGAGGGGATTGAAACGATGTTTACCATCCATGGATAGATGCCCCCGGAACGGGCCGGCAGGTCCGAACCCAGGCCCCGATTAAGAGGGGATTGAAACCCATTTGGCGACACTGTGGTAAATGTCGCTCCCAGATGTCCGAACCCAGGCCCCGATTAAGAGGGGATTGAAACTCGCTGAGGTCATCCATAAGGATGGGATAAAGAAGTCCGAACCCAGGCCCCGATTAAGAGGGGATTGAAACGGTACGAGTGGGTCCTCCTCTGCCAAGCTGCCCGGGTCCGAACCCAGGCCCCGATTAAGAGGGGATTGAAACGAAGACTATAAATTATCTTAAAGAAGAAGCACCCTCAAAGTCCGAACCCAGGCCCCGATTAAGAGGGGATTGAAACTTCCATCCAGGCGATCGAGGAGACTCCGAAGCTCAAGTCCGAACCCAGGCCCCGATTAAGAGGGGATTGAAACTAAATCAGACTTGCGCATTCCAGGTCTGCGTTCTGCGTCCGAACCCAGGCCCCGATTAAGAGGGGATTGAAACCTCGTTTTCTGTGTACATCCTGTACCTCCTCAAGATTGTCCGAACCCAGGCCCCGATTAAGAGGGGATTGAAACGATTTTGGACAAATCCGGGCGATGTACGCCTGGGCGTCCGAACCCAGGCCCCGATTAAGAGGGGATTGAAACTATGTTCCCCCCGCCGCCGCAGGCGCCACACGCGTGGTCCGAACCCAGGCCCCGATTAAGAGGGGATTGAAACTTTTGCTGCATCAAGTGCGCCTCTGGCGACGTCTGCCACGTCCGAACCTGGTTGGTTTTCAATGAACCAGATGATTATGTGGGAACAACTGGCGGTGGAGGGCAGTGCGGTGTCTGGCCGTTTACCGGCAACCCTTTTGACCCAAACAATCAAAGCCCTAAAGTGCGTGACGATCCAGCCGAAGCAGCAAGACGCTATAGTTTGGTCTACGACTGGATTAAGGACAATGATCCAAACGCCAAGGTATTTGCAGGCGGAATATTGCGTCTTTCGTCAGTCGGACGAGGTTGGTGGAACACTTTCCTGAACACGTTCGCCTTTAGAAATGAGTTGTACAAAGTGGAAGGTGTGCATGTTCATAGCTACCCTGATTGGTCAACGGGATCAGAGCGCCGGGACCACTACTGTATGCCCGAGAGGGTACAACAACTCAATACCTGGTACAATAGTTACCACGTCGGTAAAGGTCTTGGCGATCGGCCCATTTGGATTACTGAAACAGGTGCTGGAGATTGCAGTCTGTATGGATCCACACAGTGGGATCCACAAGGGTGGTTGACTGTCCGGGATGCTGTCATGAACCCTTGACGTGGTGGTTTGCCGGCGATCCCCAATGCATCTTTTGATGCTGGGGGGATTGTCGCCGATTTGCTAACGATGGGAGTAGGAAGTAAATTCGTAAATGCGGTACAGTTTGGATCCACAGCAAGCAAGATTACTGACCTGGCCGGATTAGCCTGGGATTGGGGTCCTACCGCTGTCGCTGCTATTCAACATCAGGCATCACTCGCAGACGCTACTGGTTTGTTTCTTGACATTGGAGGTATGGTTTCACCCATTCCGATATGGGCAGATGCTATGAGTCTACTGGTAACCTTATCGCAAGGTCATTGCTACACACCTTGAAGGTTATGTAAACATGTTTGAAGTACAAGAATTACTGATATTAGTCTTTGGATTCCGATGATTGAGCTTACCTCCATTTGCCAGACGACAAATGGGTTAGAATAAGTTGAAGCGATGGCCACCGCGTCAAATCCGTGCTGAACGGCGTGACCACCTACTACATCGGCACCCGCTTTGAGTGGCGGAGCACTACCAGCAACATGACGCGGTACTACACCCTGGGCACCCAGCGCGTCGCCCAACGGCAAGGCGGCGCGCTGATCTGCCTCCACGGCGACCCTCTGGGCTCGGCCAATTGCACCCCGACGACCCGCGCGGTTGACAAAACGGCGGTTCCTGGTAAAATCTTCTCCGGTTCGGCCCCATCGTCTAGTGGCCTAGGACGCTGGCCTCTCAAGTCGGAAACAGGGATTCGAATTCCCTTGGGGCCATCAACAGGCCGATGCTCAGCGTCGGCCTGTTTTTGTTGCTGTTTTAGTGCAAGAAAGTTGGAAAAAGGTATGAAGATCGAGAGTTTGCCCCGCGTCACCGCCTCACATTTGGTGAAATCCATTGACCTCAATCATCACGGCACGCTGTTTGCCGGACGCATGGCCGAATGGTTGGTGGAGGTCGGCTTCATGACGGCGCAGGCGGCGTTGGAACGCCCGCCGCAAAATATCGTGTGCGCACGATTGCATGGCATGGATTTCCGCCAGAGCATCGGCTCTGGCGCGACCCTGGTGCTGGAAGGCCGGGTCGCCTATGTGGGAACCAGCAGCCTCACTGTCTATGTGGAAGCGCGGCCTTTCGGCGTCCCCCAGACAGAACGTCCGTATACCGATGGACTGGTCACCTTTGTCCATGTCATCGAAACGCGCGCGGCGCCTCACGGCCTGGCCGTGGAAACCCCCGTAGCGGGAGAGGCGCGGGCCCTCTGGGATCGCGTGCTCGCCGAGCGTCAACACCAACAGCGAGCGGCGCAATGACCCAGGGCGGACATATCGGCGCGAGTCTCGCCCTCGCCTGGGCCATCGAGCGCGGGATCTTCCATACCACGCCTGGACCGGAGCTGCTGCTCATCGGCGCGGCGTTGGGAAATTTGCCTGATCTCGACGCCCTCATGGCGCCGTTGCTGGGACATCGCGTGGGGCGGCAGCGGCTCGCTCATCATCGCTTTATCACCCACGCCCCCCTCTTCTACGTGCTCCTCTCGCTGCTCCTCGCCGTGTTTTCGCCCGCCTGGGCACTCCGCGTGGGGATTCTGACGCTGTTCCATCTGGTCCTGGATTCCTGGCACACGGATGACGGCGTGATGTGGCTGTGGCCCTTGAGCACGCGGCAGTTCAGCCTGTGGCCCTATCCCGCGCACGCCGGCGGACTCTTTGGCTGGAATTTCTACCGCAGCTATTTGCGGTGCTTGCCGGCGCTGATCCCTGAAATGGCGTTTGGCCTGAGCGGCGTCGCCGTGTTGGTCACGGCTTTCGTCTAGTCCGCCGTCGGGGAGTCCGACGCCCCTTCCCAGGGCGTGTAGAGAGTGTTGGGGAAGCCCATCCGGCTCAGGATGCGGCCGACCGTTTGCTGGACGAGCTCTTCGAGGGTGCGGGGATGGGTGTAGAACGCCGGCGCCGGCGGGAAGATGATGGCCCCCAGCTCCGCCGCCTGCACCATCAGCCGCAAGTGCCCCAGGTGCAACGGCGTCTCACGGACGACTAGCAGCAGTGGACGCCCCTCTTTGAGGGTCACATCAGCGGCGCGCGCCAGCAACTCGTCGGCGTGACTGTGGGCGATGGCCGCGAGGGTCCTGATCGAGCATGGCGCCACAATCATCCCCTGCGTGGCGAAGGAGCCGCTGGCAATCGCGGCAGTGAAGTCGTAGGGAGCGTAACGCCGCGCGACGAGCGGCTCAAGGCTCTCCGGGGTGCGCCCCGTTTCCAGGGCCAGTGTCGTGCTTCCGGCCTCGGTGATCACTAGATGGGTTTCCACCTGCAGCACCTGCAGTGCTTCCAGCAGCTGCACCCCATAGATCGCGCCGCTGGCGCCGGTGATCCCCACGATGAGCCGACGCGGGGAAGTTTGCAGGCCCGTCGTCACGTGTTCCATACTTCCATTATATGCCGGAGACGCCGCGCGCCAAGTGATTGTGACATTTGCGTCTTGATGCTATACTAACGGCGGATTCCATTCACGGATGAGGTGGCGAGCGATGAATCAGAAACGAGGGTTGGGGCGCGGGTTGGCAGCGTTGATCCCCCCGGCGGCGGAGGAGGGGGAGACCGGCTTACAGCAGGTGCGGCACGACCAGATCGTCCCCAACCCCCATCAGCCTCGCGCCCCCTTCCGGGATCAGGATTTGCTGGAGCTGGCCGCCTCCATCCAGGAACACGGCATCATCCAGCCGCTGGTGGTCACCCGACGCCCTGAGGGCGGCTATCAGCTCATCGCCGGCGAACGTCGCTGGCGCGCGGCGCGGCTCGCCGGACTCGAAGAAGTCCCTGTTATCATCAAAGAAGCGGCCCCGCAGCAGATGCTGGAGCTGGCGTTGGTGGAAAACGTCCAGCGCGCCGATCTCAATCCGTTGGAGGAGGCGCTGGCCTATCAGCACCTCGTCGAGGATTTTGGCCTTTCGCAGACGGAAGTGGCGCGTCGCGTGGGCAAGAGCCGCGTGGCGGTGACCAATACCCTGCGCCTGCTTCAGGCCTCCCCCAAAGTTCAGGCCGCGCTGACCGAGCGGCGCATTACCGAGGGGCACGCGCGCGCCCTGCTGGGATTGGAATCGCCGGCGCAGCAGGACGCAGCGTTGCGCCGCGTCCTCGAACAGGAACTCAACGTCCGCCAGACCGAGGCGCTCGTGCAGAAGCTCCGCGAGGAGACGGCGACCCCCGCGCGACCCAAACCCGTCACCCCGCCGGAGATCCGGGCGCTGGAAGAGCGTTTCCAGGAAGCGTTGGGCACACGGGTCAAGTTGCGTGCGGGGCGCAAGGGTGGGCGGGTGATCATCTACTATTACTCTGACGAAGAGTTCCAGACCCTCTACGCGCAGCTCACCGGCCAGGAGCTTTGAATCGGGTGGGGCACGTGGGCGCCTGGAAACGTGTGAAGGTGCGTGTAAACGTACGAAGTACGTACGTGCAAATGTGTTCTATTCGCTGACTCGCTGATTTACGGAAGAGTTGATATGTTCCGGCGGCACACCACCGAGTCATGAAAATGTGAGTTGTGAGCAGCGACTGCGGCGGCTCACTGGTTCGACACGAGCCAACCGCGCTGAAGCGCGTTGTTTGGGAGCTCGCTTCAGCGAACTTGACCTGTCAGACCCGGAATTCATGCCGGGTCGGCTTGAGAGCAAATTGAAGTTTGCATTCCATTTCTGATCTGTGAAATCCGTGGCCATCCGTGAGTCATTTCCTGAGAGGAAGTGTGCCCGGCAGGCATTCAAAACGCGCGACGCAGGGAAAACTGCGTCGCGCGTGTGTTAGACGAGGGAAATCTTACCACACCAGCTCGTATTTGCAGAAGGCGTCCTCGCTAGCGCGTTCTTCCGTGCGGATGAGTTTTGCACCGGTCAGCTGGGAGAGCATCACTTCGTCAATCCGGCAGGTCTCCGGGTGAGATTGTGCCACGTAGTGATAGGGACAGTTGCAGATAAAAATGTGATAGGCGCCCCCCTCCTCGCGCTCCCAACGCGCGATAAAGCCCAATTGTTTGATGTAGGCGATGACCTGATCCAGGCGCTTCTCGTGATCCGTGGGCAGGTCTCCCGCGCCGGCTGCCAGCTGGCGTCCTACAGCTGCGAGTAATTCCTCGCGCGCTTCGCCCGGCAGCGACGTGTCGAGCGCTTCCAGCAGCGCATTGGCCAGGCCGCTGTAGTTGGTCGGAAACAGATCCGCCGCCGTGGAGGTGAGGCGATAGGCGTACCGGGGACGCCCCGGGCGGCTCGAACGGTGCACTTCAGGATCGGTGATATATCCTTCGGAGCGGAGAATTTCCAGGTGATGACGGATCGTCACGCTCGTCAGGCGCAGTTCCTGGCTCAGCTCCTGAACGGTAACTTCGCCCTTGCGCTTAAGAATCTCCAAAATCTGCTGCCGTGTGTCTTGCATGGTACCTGCTTCCCCGCTGCTAGAAACGATGCCCTCATCCCACTTGCGCTACAAGCCCCGGCTCTGTGGGCCGAATTTGCTTTATTTTTCTGATGAATAGCATTGTAACATCGAAATTCGTGTTTGTCAAACGCTCGTTTTCTTTTTCGCCAGAGCTGCGTTTGACAACTTGGGGACTTTTGACTAAAATGAGATTGGCTGCTGCGAAGCTGGCCTTGCCATGGCTGACAGGCAAGCATCCCACGAAGTCGAAAGGCCGTTGCATTGGAGACGCAAACCGCGTACCCGTCGAATCCGCCATCCCGGCGCCCCGTCGAAGGAGCGCCGTCTCCCTTGAGCGTCGAAGGGCTTTCCTTCCGTTATCGCTCGCGTCCGGAGCTGGCGCTTCGGGAGGTGTCGTTTACGCTGCGCCCCGGCGAGCTGCTGTTGATTGCCGGCAGCAGCGGTTGTGGCAAGACCACGCTCATCCGCTGCATCAATGGGCTGATCCCCCGCAGCTACAAGGGCGAGCTGCAAGGGCGGGTGCTGGTCCAGGGACAGGACACGGCGGGGATGAGCCTGGCGCGCATCTCGCAGCATGTGGGAACGGTGTTGCAGGATCCCGATCGCCAAATTTTGGGCGCGCACGTCTTCACCGAAGTGGCTTTTGGGTTGGAAAACCTGAGCCTGCCGCGCGCCGAAATCCGTCAGCGGGTGGACGAAACGCTGCGCTACCTGGGCATCGCCCATCTGCGCGACCGGGAGACCTTCTACCTCTCCGGCGGGGAGAAACAGAAAGTGGCCCTCGCCGGGGTGCTGGCGATGCGTCCGAGCATGTTGCTGTTGGATGAGCCGCTGGCAAGCCTGGATCCGGCGAGCGCGCAGGAATCTCTCGCCCTGTTCCGGCGCCTGGCAGACGAGGGCGTGACTATCATCCTGGTGGAGCATCGGGTGGAGGATGCGCTGGCCATCCGCCCGGATCGCGTCCTCTTCATGCAGGAAGGCCGCATCGCCTACGATGGACCGGTAGAGGGGATGACGGCAGCGGTAGACTACCATCAGGTGAAGCTGCCGGCGCCCCTCATCCTGCAGCGCGCGCAGGCGGATCCCCCGCCGACTTTCACCCCGGCGGTGAAGCCCGACGGACGCGAACCTTTGGTGGTGTTTGAGGATGTCGCCTTTTCCTACGAGGAGGGCGGCCCGGAGGTGATCCAGGGGGTGAATTTCACCATCCGACGCGGGGACATCGTGGCGGTGCTGGGCCCCAACGGCGCGGGGAAGACCACCCTCGTGAAGCACGCCATCGGCCTGCTCAAACCGCGTCGCGGGCGCGTGTGGATCGAGGGACGCGACACGCGCGAGCTGAGTGTCGCGCAGATCGCGCACACGTTGGGGTACGTGTTTCAGAGCCCCAGCCACATGCTCTTTGCGGCGACGGTGCGGGAGGAACTGGCCTTCGGCCCCAAGAACCTGCGCTACGACGAGGAAAAGGTCGCCCAAGGCATTCAGCGGGCGTTGGAGACCGTGCACCTGCAGGGCCTGGAGGATTACCCGCCGCTGGCGCTTTCTTTTGGACAGCAAAAGCGCGTGAGCATCGCGGCGATCCTGGCGATGTATTCCAAGATTCTGGTGATGGATGAGCCAACTGCCGGGCAAGACTACTGGAACTATCGCGCTTTCATGGACGCAATTTTGCAGATGCCGGGCTTCGAGGCGGTGCTTTTCATCACGCACGACCTGGACCTGGCGATTACCTACGCCAACCGCGTCGTGTTGTTGCGTGACGGCGCGGTCGCCGGCGAAGGCGCCCCCGCCGATGTCTTGTGCGATGTGGAGCTCCTCAAACGCTGTCGGCTCGTGCCGACCTCGTTGCTGGCGCTTAACCTGGAGTATTTGCCTCAGACCGGGCGGTTTATGTCCGCCGAGGCGCTGGCGCATTGGCTGCCGCGCGGGCCTGTCTTGGCGGGTCGGATCGCCGCGTCTGACGGCGCGGTCACCGGGGACACGGCCGTGATGCCCCCCGGTTGGGAGATGGCTTGAGGGTCGTCAAGGAGGTGCGTGCCGTAAGGAAAATTCCGGATTGCCGGGCGTGAGCGTTGAACTGGGAGGTGGCGGCGGGTTTGACGTGCCGGCGCTTCGCGGCGTTGGCCGAGATTCGCGGGGGCTTCCTGGCGAGGCCGTTTCATTTGGTTAGTCATTTCAACATTCAGTTTCAGGAGGGACTCATGGGTGCTTCAGGGAAAAAGACTACGTGGTGGCTGGCGGTGTTAGGCGTTTTCGTGGTGCTGATGATCCTGGCCAGCGTGTTCACGGGAGGTGAGCGGATCCGTGGCATTTATCCCATCGTCTTCACGGCCATCGGCATTCTCATCGTTTTTGGGGTCTACCTGGCGACGCAGAAAAACGAAGCATGGACGGTCGGCACGCGCGAGGTCGTCTACATGGGCATCGGCGCGGCGCTCTATGGCGTGCTTAACTACATCTTCAACACCATTCCCATGCCCTCGGTCAGTCAGGTGGCGTTGCGCCCTTCGATTGTCATTCCCGTTTTCTTCGGCTACGTCTTTGGCCCGGTGGTGGGGTTTTTCACCGGCGCGGTGGGCAACATCCTGGGCGATTTTCTCACCGGTTGGGGGGTCTACCCGGCATGGGACATGGGCAACGGCCTGATCGGCTTTGTCGCCGGTCTGGTGTTGCTCTTTGCCGATAAAAAGCGCAGCCTCAACTTCCTTACCATCCTGGTGGGCGTGCTGGTGCTGATTGTCGCCGCGGCGATCCTGATCAACCCCGAGGTCGTGGGGCCCTGGACGGGCGAGATCGAGAGTTTCTCGCTCTGGGCGTGGGTGTTTATCATCGGCGGCGTCGTGGTGATCGCGCTGCGCTTTGTGCTGGAGCGGGTAAGCGTGGACCTGGCGGCCGTCAACATCTGGGGAACCCTGGCCATCATCTTGGGCATCGGCTATGCCGCGATTGCCGACATCTGGGTCAACGGGTACAGCCTGGCGACGGCGATGATCGGTGAATTTGCGCCGGCGGCCGGACCGAATATCCTCAACTCGATGGTGCTCACACCGATCCTGCTGGCGGCGTATCGCTCGATCCAATCCCGCACGGGCCGCTGAGGCGCCTCGCGCGGCGGGGGTTGAGACCATGTTGATCGCCTGGCGTTACCGCGAACGAGACACGTTGATCCAGCGGCTGGATCCGCGCGCCCGCATCATCATGATGCTGGCCCTGCTGTTTTCCATCATCCAGTTCTGGGATCTGCGGGTGATCCTGGTGTTTCTGGCGTTCGCGGTAGCACAATATGCGCTGGCGGGGCTCACGTGGCGAGAGACGCGCCGGGTGTGGATCTTGATCTCCTTTATCATCTTCCTCATGACGCTGCTGACGTTCCTCACCGGACGCGGCGGCGCGGCGACGGCGTATTTCGAGGAACATCTGCTCTGGCGTTGGGGGCCGCTCACCCTGCCGCTGACGGGCTGGCAGCTCAAGCTCGACATCACCGCCGAGAAGACGATCTTCGCGGTGAGCCAGCTGCTGCGCATGTACGCCATCACCTTCCTGGCGATCACGTTGCCTTACACGCTGGATCCCAGCCTCTACGGCGTCACCTTCCATGGGCTGGGCCTGCCCGATAAGTTCGCCTACGCGATGGACCTGGCCTTTCGCTTTGTGCCGACGCTGGGACGCGATTTCAGCATCACGCTTGATTCGCAGCGCGCGCGGGGCTACGAGGTGGAAAAACTTTCCGGCGGCGTCGTGGCGCAAATCCGGCGACTGGCGCCGCTGGTCGTGCCGGTAACGATCAACGCCATCATCGGGGCAGAGGACATCATTGACGCCATGGACCTGCGTGCCTTTGGCGTCGGCCCGCGGACGTGGGCGCACGAGCTGCATTACCAACGCGCGGACTACGCGCTCATCGTTTTCAGCGCGGCGGCCTTTGTCGCTTCCAGCGTGCTCTCGTTTCTGCGTATCGGGCAGCTGTGGGTGCCGGCGGCGTTGCTGCGGCTTGCCGGTGGTTGACCCTGCGGTTTTTTTTGTGTGGGAATTGATGAAGAAGCCGTCCTGCAGGGACGGCTTCTTCGCTCCCACGACCCTGGTAACTCCGTGGAAACGTGTTATAATCTTGCCGATTATGGAGTGGAGGTCAACACCCGTGTTTACGATTACAAAAGAAGTTCTTGATAGCCAAGAGGCTCTCATCACCGTTGAAGTTGAAGAAACCGTGGTTCAGACAGCCATGCAGAAGGCCGCGCGGAAAATCGCTGCACAGGAGTCCTTCCCTGGCTTTCGCAAGGGCAAGGTACCTTACCACATCGTCGTCGCCCGTGTGGGGGAACCGGCGCTGCGCCGCGAGGTGGCAGACACGCTGCTGGATGAGTCCTACAAAGACATGCTGGAGCAGGCTGAAGTGCAACCCGTCGGCCCCGGCACGCTGGAAGATATCCAATTGGAGCCGCTCACGCTGAAGATCCGCATCCCACTGGAGCCGGTGGTCGAATTGGGCGATTACAGCGATCTGCGCCTGGAAATGGAGCCGCCCGAAGTCACTGAGGCCGAGCTGGCCGAGGCGCTCGCCGATCTGCAGGAACAGCACACCACCGCGCAGCCTGTCTCCCGGCCGGCCGCTGTCGGTGACCAGATCACCCTGGGATTGGTCGAGGCCCAGGCCAACGGCGAGGTTTTCATCCACGACCACGATGTCAACATTGTCCTGGATCCTGCGGATGACCGCATCATCCCCGGGATGGTTGACGCGCTGCTAGGTCTCTCCGCCGGCGAGGAGAAATTGTTCCACCTCACCCTGCCGGAGGATTTCTCCGAACCCGCGCTGCGCAACGCCGACGCGGAATTCACGGTGCAGGTCGAGAGCGTGGACGAGCTGCTCAAGCCCGCCCTGGATGACGCCTTTGCCAGCGTGGTGGGCAATTTTGAGACCCTCGACGCGCTGAAGGCCGACCTCCGCGGCCGGATGATGGAGCTCAAACAAAACGAGGCGTACGACGCCTATCACCAGGCATTGCTGCAGGCTCTCGTCGCGCGCGCTACCGTCAAATACCCCGAGTTTCTGGTGACCGAGAAGATGGAGGATCTGTTGCAGGTGGTCAAGGAGCGCGTGCCGCAGCAGCTCGGGCTGCCGTGGAACGATTTCCTGCGGCTGGGGGGGATGACCGAGGAACAGTATCGCGAGACGTTGCGTCCCAATGCCGAGAAATATCTGACCGAGGATCTGGTACTTGAGGAGTTCGCGCGTCGTGAAGGCATCACGGTCTCAGAGCAGGAATTGCGGAAGCGTTACGATGATTTGCTGGCGCAGCTGGATTTGCCCGCCCGCGCCCCTCGCGAATTCAGCATGGATCTGGTCGTGGTGCAAGATATACAGCAGCGGCTGCTGCGCACGAAGGCGATGCTTGCATTGGACCGCCTGGCGCAGGGGCTGCCCGCCTTGAACGGCGAGGTCATCGCCGTTGAGACGGACGCCGCGCCGACGGCAGCCTGATCGAACGCCCGCAACGAGGAGGATGAGATGGGTCTGGTTCCCATGGTCATCGAGACTACCGGGCGCGGGGAGCGCGCTTACGATATTTTCTCCCTGCTGCTCAAAGAACGTATCATTTTCTTAGGGACGCCGATTGACGCCCAGATCGCCAATCTCATCGTGGCGCAGCTGCTCTTCCTGGACCGTGAGGATCCGGAGCGTGAGATTGCCCTCTACATCCACTCGCCTGGCGGCGAGATCGCGGCGGGACTGGCCATCTATGACACGTTGCAGCTGATCCATGCGCCCATTTCTACCATCGCTGTAGGGATGACGGCGAGCATGGCGACCGTGCTGCTCACGGCGGGGACGAAGGGATTGCGCTACGCGCTGCCGCACGCTACCATCCACCTGCATCAGCCGTTGGGCGGCGTTCAGGGGCAGGCGGCCGATATCGAAATCGCCGCGCGCGAGATCCTGCGGATGCGGGAATTGCTCAACACTCTGCTGCGCAAGCACACTGGCCTGTCGCAGGAGCAAATTGACCGCTTTACCGACCGCGATTTCTACATGACGGCGGCGCAGGCCGCTGAACTGGGCATCGTGGATAAAGTGCTGGAGCCGGCGGAAGACGGCAAGTGACATTTGTGCCAGGGGGGAATTACGTTTCCCTCTGGCTGTTTCCGGGTCGCCCGTTATAATTAAATAACCGCATACTTTAGTTCAGGAGGATAGGCTGTGGATCTAGAAGCACTCAACGGACTTTTGCGTCCTAAATCCATCGCGGTCGTCGGCGCCTCTAACAAAGAAGGCAAGATTGGCTACACGGTCGTCAGAAACCTGCTCATTAGCCAATATCGAGGGACCATTTACCCCATCAATCCCACTGAGAGCGTTATCCAGGGCCTGCCGGCCTATCCCTCGGTGCTGGATGTGCCGGGGACAATTGATGCGGCCGTCATCACTGTGCCGGCCAAACTGGTGCCCGCGGTCACCGAGGAATGCGGCAAAAAGGGCGTCAAGGGCCTGATCATCATCGCCTCGGGCTTCAGTGAGGTCGGGCGTCACGACCTGGAGCAGCAGGTCGTGGATATCGCGCAGCGTTACGGTGTGCGGGTGTTGGGTCCCAATATCGTCGGCATCCTTTCCAACTCAGATCTCTGTAACGCCTCCTTTGCTCCCTTCCTGCCTTTGGCCGGCAAGGCGGCGCTGGTCTCCCAAAGCGGCGCGCTGCTCATTGCGATGGACGCTTCGACGTACACCCGGCGTGTCGGTTTCGACAAGATGGTTTCCATCGGCAACATGTCCGACGTGGACTTCGCCGACACGGTGGAATGGCTCGATCAGGACGAGGCCACAGCCTGTATTTCCCTCTACATCGAAGGGTTGCGCAACGGGCGCGCCTTCATGCACGCGGCGCTGAAGGCCGCCAAACCGATCGTCGCGTTGAAAGCGGGGGTTTCGGCCCACGGTGCCGCGGCGGCGGCTTCGCACACCGGCTCACTGGCCGGTTCCGGCAAGATCTACGACGCGGCGTTCCAGCAGGGAGGGGTGGTGCGCGCGGCAGACCTGAACAATCTCTTCGACCGCACGCTGGCGCTCTCGCTGCAACCTCCCATGCAGGGTGAGAACATGCTCATCATCACCAATGGCGGCGGCGTGGGTGTGCTGGCGACCGACGCGGCGGAGCGGTACGGGATCCCGCTGCGGTTTGCCCCCGACGACGTGCAGACAGAGCTCAAGAAGCACATGCCGGAATTCGGCTCGGCGAAGAACCCCGTGGATCTCACCGGCATGGCGGGCAGGGATTGGTACTATGCCTCCGTGCGTTACGCTTTTGCCCATCCCTGGGTGGATGGTCTCGCCGTGCTGTATTGCGAAACGGCGATCACCGACCCGCTGGAGATCGCCGACGGCATCAAGCAGGCGTTGGATGATGCCGGCGTGAAAGACAAGCCGGTCGTGGTGTCCTTCGTTGGCGGCGAACAGTCGGACGCGGCGCGCAAGTGGCTCGTCGAGAACGGCGTTCCCGCTTACGACGCGCCCGATGTGGCGGTCAACGCCCTGGCAGCGCTGCGCGAGTACGCGCGCAGCCGGCAGCTGGCGTCCGAAGTTTTCCAGCGCTATGCGGACGTGGACGAGGCGACGGCCCGCGCGATCATCGCTAACGCCCGCGCGCATCACAATCACAGCCTCACCGAGATTGAGTCGAAGAAGATCTTCCGCGCCTACGGGATGCCGGTGGCGCTCACCGAGATGGCGCAGACGGAGGACGAAGCCGTCCAACTCGCCGAGCAGATCGGGTACCCCATTGTGATGAAGATCATGTCGCACGACATCCTCCATAAGTCAGACGCCGGCGGCGTCAAGGTCAACATCAAGAATGCCGAAGGCGTGCGCGAGGCCTTCCGGACCATCATTGCCAACGCGAAGGCGTATAAGCCGGATGCCATCATCGAAGGCGTGGCGGTGCAAGAAATGGCGCCGTGGGGCACCGAGGTCATCGTCGGTTCGGTGGACGATCCTACCTTTGGCCCCTCGGTGATGTTTGGCCTGGGCGGTATCTTCGTGGAGATTTTGAAGGACGTGACTTTCCGGGTGGCGCCGGTCTCGGCGGACCAATCTTTCAAGATGCTCGAGGAGATCAAGGCTGGGGCGATTCTGGCGGGGGCGCGCGGCGAGGCGCCTCGAGACCGGCGGGCGCTGGCCGAGGTACTCAGTCGCTACTCGCAGATGATCACCGATTTGAGCGACGAGATCGCCGAGTCGGACGCTAACCCCGTTCTGGTCTATGCAGAGGGGCAGGGTGCCAAGGTCGTGGATGCCCGGATTATCCTGAAGAAATAAGGGGCTTGAGCACGGACAGCACCGCCGGACGCTCGCCGGCGGTGCTGTTTTTGTGGCGCCGCCGCGCTTTTCGTGAGGCGCGGCCCATTCCTTGCAGGGAGTTCCGTTGTGCGTATACTTAAAGCAAGCCTGGCATTGCGGTGAACGCCAGCTTGTTGACGACGCGATGCGTCGCAAAGGAGCATGACCATGATCCCGATTCGTGATAGCATTCCAGGTGAGCATTTCCCAACGGTGACGGTGAGCCTGATCCTGGTCAATGTCGTCGTTTTCCTCGTCGAATGGCTGATCGGCCCGGCGATTGAGCCTTTGATCAACACCTTTGGTGTGACGCCGGTGCGGATTATGACCGAATGGTCCAACCCGCTGGTGCTGCTGACGTTGTTCACGGCCATGTATCTTCACGCGGGATGGGCGCATCTCATCGGTAACATGATCTATCTGGGCGTGTTTGGCAACAACGTCGAGGATCGTATGGGGCACGGGCGCTTCTTCCTTTTTTATACGCTGAGCGGCCTGGCGGCGTGGGCCGCCCAAATTGCCGCGGCACCGAATTCGACGCTTCCCGGCATTGGCGCGAGCGGGGCAATCGCCGGGGTGTTGGGCGCCTATTTGCTGCTGTTTCCCCGCGCGAGCGTCGAAGTCGTCGTGCCGTTGCCCTTGCTTTTCACGACCTTTGACCTGCCAGCGCTGGTCGTGCTGGGAGGGTGGTTCCTCGTGCAGTTCCTGAACGGCTTGATGACGATCAGTGTGGTAACCCAGACCGGCGGCGTGGCCTGGTGGGCGCACATCGGCGGTTTTGTGGCCGGCATGGTGTTGATGCCGCTTTTCCGGCGCAAACGTCGCGTCTCGGTCTCGCCCTACGATGTGTCCGAGCTGTGGCGGGACGGCAGGTGAATGAGGCATGAGGCGTGAGCTGTGAATGGTGAGTAAAGCGTGCGACGGCTCTCGGCTCGGCTGGGGATGAAATCCCCAGCCTGACAGGGGCCAACCGCGCTGAAGCGCGTTGTTTGAGGACGTATCAGACTTGAATTCATTCGATGACGAAAATGTGAGCTGTGAGTCGTGATTGAAGCCCGCGACAGCTCTCTATTCACGACTCACTGATCTCTATTTTCTGAGGAGTTGATATGTTCCTGCGGCGCATCACCGTGGATGAAAATGTGAGTTGTGGGCTGTGAGTCGTGATCGAAGTCTGCGACAGCTCTCGACTCATGGCCCACTGATCTCTATTTTCCGAGGAGTTCAGCCTGGCGTCAGGTAGCTCGATGGCAATGGATAAACCTTTGTGAGCTGTAGCTTTTGCCCCTCCCCCAGCCCCCCCTCCAACGGCGCCTGCGCCGTTGGAGGGGAGAAAAATAAGGGGTTTTGCAGGCGGGCGTAGCCCGCCTGCAAAACCCCACAAAAAAAGTTCCCCTTCCCCCCGCGCGCGGGGGGAAGGGGTCAGGGGGCAAAAGTTAATTCTCAATCTTTAGCAGTCGCCAGGAAACCTTGCGTTTTTTAGCAATAGCTGAACAGTTACCATGTGAGTCGTGACTACGACAGCTCTCTATTTTCGAAGGAGGAGCCCAACGCCATGACGATTCGGGGCAATTTGGAGTGGGTGCGGGCGCGGATGGCGGAAGCGGCGCTGCGAGGGGGTCGCGATCCGGCGGGGGTTCGTCTCGTGGCGGTGACCAAGACTTGCGGCCCCGAGGCGATCGTGGAGGCGTGGGAATGCGGGCAGCGCGACTTCGGTGAGAATCGGCCTGAGGTCGGTGCGGAGAAGATCCCTCAAGTGGAAGCGCTGCTGCACGGCGAACGTCCGACCTGGCACATGATCGGCACAGTGCAGCGACGCAAGACGGGCCTCGTCGTCGCTCATTTCGATTGGGTGCATTCTGTGGATCGGTTGGCGCTCGCGGAGCGGCTGAGCCGCGACGCCGTGGCTGCCGGGCGCGTGTTGCCGGTGTTGTTGGAGTGCAATATTTCCGGCGAGGCGAGCAAGGCGGGCTATGCGCTTCACGACTGGGAGGGCGACGCGGCCGTGCGCGCGCGTTTCTTTGCTGAGGCGGCGGCGCTGCTGGCGTTGCCGGGGGTGCACGTGGAGGGCCTGATGACGATGGCTCCGCTTGTCGAGGATCCGGAAACGATCCGTCCGGTCTTCGCCTCGCTGCGCCGGCTGCGCGAGGCCCTGCGGGAGCGTTTCCCGCAACAACCGTGGACGCAGCTTTCCATGGGAATGACGGATGATTTCGAGGTCGCTATTGAAGAAGGCGCGACCCTGGTGCGGATTGGGCGCGCTATTTTCCAGATGGAGCAGGTATGATGATCGCGATTCTGATTCGGGTGCTTGAGGCCCTGTTTGGGCTGTTCTCACTGGCGTTGTTGCTGCGGGTTTTGTTGCCCTGGTTCAAGGTCGCGCCGCAAAATCCGTTCCTGCGATTTTTCACGACAATCACCGAGCCGCTCGTGCTGCCGGTGCGGCGCTGGCTTGGGGGTGGGGGAGGACGGGGGTATCTGGATTTCGCCCCCGTGGTGACTTTCTTGCTCCTGTGGCTGGTCGAAGCGGTGGTGGTGCGGGCGTTGTTGGCGATTGCCTCGCCGCCGTTGTGGGTGCTGCATCCCGCCGCCGACCCGGCGCGCTGGATCAACGGCGTGCTGGGATGGCTGTTTCAGCTCTACAGCCTGGCTTTGCTGGTGCGGGTGGTGCTGGATTGGATTCGCATTTCGCGTGCGCAAGGGCTTTGGCGTTTCCTGTGGCGGATCACCGAGCCGGTGCTGGCGCCCATCCGCCGCTTCCTGCCGCGCTGGGGCGGTCTGGATTTTTCACCCGTGGTGGCGGTGTTGTTGTTGAGCCTGGTGCAGATGGTGCTGCAGGGCCTGATCCAGGCGCTGTTCTGAGAGAACCGCACGGTTTTGCAGGACAGTTCCCCTGACCGGCCTACTGGGTTCCTTCTGCCTGGAAGAGATCGTCCAATACGGCGCGCGCGTCCTCTTCCGCCTGGCGGAACAGGCGAATGTGATAGGTGCGGTTATACGTCGTCATCAGGCCTATCGGCAGAGGGGCGACGGGCGCGACGCACCGGAACCATTGGAGCTCCGGAAATTCCCCCGCGCGGCGCTGCATCTCGAAGAGGCGGTAGTCGTTCCACACAATCTCGGTGAGCAGCATGTCCAGGGTCGGCTCGAAGGTGCTCCAGAGCCGTTGGGGGATAGCGAGCAGCTCGTCGCCGGGCAGCGGCGGGGCGGCGACCTGGTGGGCAGGACCCGTTCGATTGGGAAGGGGCGCCATCAACACCGTCACGATTTCCGTCGCCCCCAATTCCAGCGCCTTGCGAAAGGGCGTGTTGGCGATGACGCCGCCATCTACGTAGGCGCGGCCGTCGAGGACGGTGGGCTCGTACCACAGGGGGATGCTGCAGCTCGCCTGAACTTTCTCAGGGGTGATGCCGTCCGGCTCGCGGTTGTTGAAGTAGACGAGGCGTCTGGTTTCGAGCTCCACCGCCGTGATCCATACCTCGTAGCGGCTCTCGGCGCTGTTGAGAATCTCCGGAATGATCCACGGTTTTCCCAACCATTTCTCGCTGTATCCCTTGAGCGTGGCAAGCAGCGGCGCGGTGTCGAAAACGTGGTCGCCGCTGCGGACGAGATTGTCAATATAAACGTCGTCGGCGCGCATCTTCTGGACATCCCCGGTCGTGAGGTCCAGCCAGCGCTCACGCAGGGCCGATACCGGGATCCCTGAGCCGAGCGTCGCGCCGTTGACGGCGCCGATGGAAGTGCCGATGATGACGTCCGGGCGCCAGCCATGGCTTTCGAGGTACGTCAGGACCCCGAGGTGATAGGCGCCACGCCCTCCTCCGCCAGAAAGCACCAACGCGCGTTTGCTATGAGTCTGCATGGATCCCTCCTCGGAAAATGGCCCCGAATGGGCACGAATTTCACGAATCAGATCAGAAATTCCTTACCTCGGGGCTGCTACGTCTTCAAACAACGCGCTTCAGCGCGGTTGGCTCGTGTCGAAGCGGTGAGCCGTCGCCGTCGCTGCTCACGACTCACATTTTCATTCTTGGTAACTGTTCAGCCATGGGCTAAAAAACGCAAGGTTTCCTGGCGATTGTTGAAGATTGAGAATCAACTCTTGCCCCCTATCCCCCGGCCCCTTCCCCCCGCGCTGCGCGGGGGGAAGGGGAACTTTTTTTGTGGGGTTTTGCAGGCGGGCGTAGCCCGCCTGCAAAACCCCTGTTTTTTTTCTCCCCCTCCCCGACGGCGTATGCGCCGTCGGGGAGGGGGCAGGGGGTGGGCAAAAGCTACGGCTTACAAAGGTTCATCCATCGCCGTCGAACTACCTGATGCCAGGCTGAACAATGCCCGCACATTTTCATTCTTGAATGATGTGCCCCAGCACCTGGCGGCTCCTCGGAAAATGGCCCCGAATGGGCACGAATTTCACGAATCAGTAAAGGTACGCGAGCTTCGGGCTGCCTTGCTTTACAACACTATAGCACCAAATCGGCGTAGCGCGACTTTCGCGCCCATTTTTGCTCTTCTGCCCTCAAATTGCAACACGTCTGAAATGCTTGCGAACGACAATTGAGTGTACACTGAAAGCAAGAGCGCATGAAAGGCAGGCTTCTGCGAAAGGTCTAGAGGGTGAGCGGCGTTGTCGCTCGCCGCAGCTGGAATTCTGGCGGAGCGGGCATTCTGGAATGACATGCGCTCGCCGGGCAGCGTGTTGACTCACTCGCCCGTAAGCCTGCTCCTTGCCGTCGCGGGCATTCGGTTGTACAATGAAGTTGCATCAAATGATGCGTCTTGCAGTGTGGTGCTCTTCAAAAAGGAGGGGAAGATGTCCAGACAGCGATGCCTCATGGCTTTGCTCCTTGCGGTGTTGACGTTGGGGATGGTGGCCGCCAGACCCGCGCAGGACTGGCCTCCTGGAACGGCGATCCTCCACGGTTTTGTCTTCCACGACTTGAACGGCGACGGCAAATGGAATCATCCCAACGGCAATGGGCCTATCGCCCCCACGAAGCCTGAAACCTGGGAACCCGGTTTCGGCGGCGTGTATTTCACCGCCAGCTGCGGCGATTTCTCCGTCGTCGGCTACTCCGAACCCCGCTCGGTAGATGAGTACGGTCATACTTTTGCGACGGGAGATTTTGGTCCGGTGCTCTCAGCCTGCGATTGGACGGTGACCCTTCACGTCCCGGCGGGCTATGTGGCCACGACTCCCGTGCAGCAAAAGGCCCTCATCCCCGACGCCGGCGGGACGGCTTTCCCGGCGGTGTTGTTTGGCCTGAGAGCGGGGCGACTTCCCAAGACTGGCGCGGTCGAACAGCCTTTCCTGGCCGGCGCGGGACTTGTGTTCGGACTTGAGATGACGATTGCGGGAGCCGCCGGCCTGCTGGCGCGTCGCCGTCGCCGTTAGCAGGGGCTCTGTCCCGCAGAACGCCAGCGACGGCAGGTCATGCGCGCCTGCCGTCGCTGGCCCATGTCTTCTGCTTCAGTAGCCGAGCGTTTTATCCACCACCTGCCGCAGCGGCAAGCCCTGCATGTAACGCTCCAGGTTGTCCAGGAACAGAGTGGCCTCGCGTTCCTCCATGTGCGGCGTGCTCCACGAGTTGTGCGGCGTGAGGATGACATTTTCCATGTCCCACAGCGGCGAATCCGGCGGCAGCGGCTCCTGGGCGAAGACGTCGAGCGCGGCCCCACCCAGCTGCCCGTCCTGCAGTGCTTGAATGAGCGCCGGCTCGTCCACAATGGCGCCCCGCGCGATATTGATCAGCCACGCGCCGGGCCGCAGCGCGCGGAGTTGGGCCTCGCCGATCATCCCCCGCGTCTCCCCGGTGAGGGGGACGGCCAGCACCACAAAATCCACCTGCGCGAGCAGGGTCTCTAGCTGCTCCAGTGGCAAGAGCTGATCTACGTTGGGAGCGCCGTCCTCTGGATGGCGGCGCGTGGCCAGGACGCGCATCCCCAGCGCGCGGCAGAGGCGGGCGATTTCCGCGCCGATGCTCCCCAGGCCGATGAGGCCGACCGTCAGCCCGGCAAGCTCTCGCAGCGGCTGTTTCTTCCACTGATGGGCGCGCTGCTGTGCCATGAAGACGGGCATCTGCTTGACGATCATCAGCAGGTAGGTGATCACCGTCTCCGCGATGGGCAGGTCGAAAACGCCGCGGGCGTTGGTGAGCGTGATGGGGGCAGCGCGCAGGGTCTCATCGAGCGCCTGCTCGACCCCGGCGCTGATAGTGTGCACCCATTTGAGCGAGGGCAGGCTGTAGAGAGCCTGTCTGATTTCGGGGGACAGCTGCCAGGGCAGCATGAGCACCTCCGCGCCGGCGGGATCCCCTTGCGGCTGGCCGCGCTGATCCAGCACGATGAAGTCGCAGGCAGCGAACAGCGTGCAGGCGCGCGCTTCGAGGTACGGCAGCATGAATTCGGGCACGATAATCTTCATGGCGGGTCTCCTTGAACGGCGGCCCCGCGCCGGGCCGCCATGTTGAATTGTGTCACGAGGATACCTTATTTGGCAGGAAAAGCAAAATGGCCCCTGGCTGCGATCATGCAGGGGTATCCGTCATGCTCACGTGAAGGGAATGCAGGTGTGACATGGAGGGCGCCAACGCCATGCTGATGCAGGAGAGCTCGCGCGGAGTGAAAATTTGCTATTGACAAGACTTAATTTAAGTAGTAAAATAGTATCGTCACTTAATCTGACGCCATAAGGGCTTACGGTTAACCCTTGTCGCCTGCCACTCACGGAAAAGCGTGGGTGAAAGATAAAATCAAAGCCTGCGGCTCACAACGAGTCGCGCAAATAGCAATCCTAGAGCAAACTTTAGTCTGCGCCATGCTTGTTGCCGATAAGTAAAGAAGGATTATGAAGCCGCCTCACCGCACAGTCGAACTCCGCCGGGTAAATTACCAGGCGATCCTGCGGAGACTTTACCTGAATGGGCCGCTGAGTCGTCTCGAATTGAGCGCGCAGACCGATCTCAGCCCCAGCACAGTGACTAACGTGACTGGCGAAATGTTCGAAGACGGGGTGTTGATCGAAAAGGGAATGGAAGAGTCTTTGGGCGGACGCCCCCGTATCCTTCTCGACATTAATCCGCAGTATGGTTACCTGGTGGGCATTGACCTGGGAGAAACCCACGTGCAGATTGAGCTGTTTGACTTTACCCGGCATAAACTGGCCACTGCTCGCGAAACGATTTCGACCGACAAAAATGCCCCCCTGACCTGCGTCAAAATTATTGTGGAAAACCTGACGGACCTGATTTCCAGCACTCACATCCGGCGGGAAACTATCCTTGGAGTTGGGGTCGGCGTGCCTGGCGTGGTGGAACATAATGGGCAAGTCGTTGTGGCGGCACCCCTGTGGGACTGGAAACCTGTCCGCCTGCTGGAGATGCTCGAAGAACAGCTCGATCTTCCGGTCTACGTGGATAACGGCGCCAAGGCGATGGCCCTGGCGGAATCCTGGTTCGGGGCCGGACGCGGCGTGCAGGACATGGTCGTCATCCTGATCGGCACGGGGATCGGCGCCGGCATCATCACCAAAGGGACGCTGTATCGCGGGGCGACCAATAGCGCGGGGGAGTGGGGGCACACCAAAATTGTCCTGTCCGGGCGCCCTTGCCGCTGTGGCAGCCGGGGCTGTCTGGAGGCCTATGCTGGCGCGCCCGGCATCATCGCCACTTACGACGAGTTGGCGCAGATAACGCGCGCCTCTGCGGAAAAAGAGGAGGAACTTACCATCCTGACCCAGATTGTCCAGGCCTATAAGGAAAATGACCCGGTGGCGCGGGAAGTTTTTCAGGTGACTGCCGAAATGCTCGGCGCGGGGATTGCCAACCTGGTCAACCTGTTCAACCCGGAACGGATCGTCATCGGCGGTTGGGCCGGTCTGCTGGTGGGCGAAGCGATCCTGGAAGACATTATTCAAGCGGTGAAGAAATACTCTCTGCCTCTCTCTGCTGCCAACCTGCACATCGGCCTGTGTGAATTTGGGCAGGATGCCGTCTGCATGGGCGCGGCCTGCCTCGTACTCGAAGAATTTCTGTCCTCGAATGAAAAATTCACCCGTCAATCGTAGCGCGGCATTCCTGCTGAACCCAGGAGGTGGCAAAATAAACGCCAGACGAGCCATGAACTGGCCTTGTTCTTCTTTTGTCATTCCTCACGATAGTGTTCCTATTGAGGGGAGCCTGCTCCCGGGTAGCAGCGCGGAGGGCCCTCACGGTGCTTCTCGCGGTCACGCCGTTGCTCCGCCGGGCAAGCTGGATCAAGGGAGGGAGGTCGCCCGAAGTGGAAACCGGGTTATCAGCCTCTTTCAGGAAGCGCCCACTGTGGAAAAGGGAAAGGGGTGAGGAATGCCGTTCATCAATACGCTTCGCCGCCTGCTGTTGCCGACCCTGCCTTTGGTGCTTGTGGCTTGTAATGCCTCACCTGCCGTGACGCCTGCTACCGGTCGTCCTTCCTTCAACTCTACCCCCTCTCTGAATTTTATCGAGGTCTGGCTGACGTTGGGTGATAAATCCAAACTCCTCAGCGATGAACCTGGCCTGACTTTCACGCCGGGCACCCCGGCCTCGGGTCACACCATCCGGGTTGACCCTGGCGTCCTCTACCAGCAGTTTGAGGGCGCCGGCGCCGCTATGACCGACTCCTCTGCCTGGCTGATCATGAACAAACTCAGGGGTCCTGCCCGCCGGGAACTCCTGCAGAACCTGTTTACCCGCCACGGCAGCGGCATCGGCCTGAGCTACCTGCGGGTGCCGATGGGCGCCTCGGACTTTGCCTTGCAGGATTACACCTACGACGACCTCCCCGCTGGCCAGACCGATCCCGCGTTGGAGCATTTCAGCATCGAGCACGACAAGGCCTACATCCTCCCTGCCCTGAAACTGGCCATCGAATTCAACCCTCAACTTGGCTTGCTGGGCACGCCGTGGAGTCCGCCCGCGTGGATGAAGAAAGGAGCTCAGTTACACGGTTCCTCCTTGCTGCCGGAATTCTTCCAGGCTTTTGCCGATTATCACGTCCGCTTTGTGCAGGCTTACGCCGACGAGGGGGTGCGTATCGCCGCCATCACGCCGCAGAACGAACCGCTGTTTGCCACCGACGGCTATCCGACGATGTATATGTCGGCCCGGGACCAGCAGACCTTTGTGCGCGATCATCTCGGTCCTGCCTTACGGGCCGCCGGGTTGGAGACGAAGATTCTCATCTTCGACCACAACTGGGATCTGGCAGACTATCCTCTCACCGTCCTTGAGGACCCGGCCGCGGCTGCGTTTGTGGATGGGGTGGCCTTCCATTGCTATGGCGGCGATGTCCTGACCCAGTCGCAGGCCCACGCTCAGCATCCCGACAAAGGCATCTGGTTCACCGAATGTTCGGGCGGCAGGTGGGCCACCGATTTTGGCGCTAATCTGGCCTGGAATGTCAAGAACCTGGTAATCGGCAACTTCCGCAATTGGGGCAAGAGCCTCCTGCTGTGGAACCTGGCGTTGGACGAGAACGATGGTCCCACCAACGGCGGCTGCGAAAACTGCCGCGGGGTGGTCACTATTAACTCATCCCAGGGACAGGTCATCTACAATGAGGAGTATTACGTCCTTGGCCACGTGACCAAATTCGTGGACCCCGGCGCGTACCGTGTGGAGTCCAATTCTGGCAACGGCGCGCCGGACAACGTGGCTTTTCTGAACCCGGACGGGAGTCTGGTGGTGATGGCGTACTCTGACTCTGCCGTGGATTTGAACGTCGCCTGGAACGGGAAATTCTTCCCCTACCATCTGCCGGCAGGCGGCGTGGTCACGTTCAAGTGGCAGGCGGGCACGCTGCCGGTGGCGACGGTTACTCCGGTGGCCACTGCTACCCCGCGTCCCCTGCCGGCGCCGGGCCGTGTCCCGTCCTCCAACCTGCTGCTGGATTTCGAGGCCGGCGCTGAGATTTATGCTGTACAAAATGCCCAGGCGGACCTGGGGCGCATCGCCCATAGCGACCAGGTTTCGCTACTGAGTTCCAGTTCCTCCGGCGAGTGGCACATCGTCGGGGCGGATTTCCCACAGCCGTTGGACCTTTCGGGCTTCGAGAAACTGTGTTTTTGGGTTTACGATACCACCGACGGGGAGAATGGGGAGGCGGACAACACCATTGGGGTGCGGCTGGAGGACTCTGCGGGGGGCCGGCAAGAAGTCTGGACGGATCACGCCGGCGCCGGGTCCAACCCCCGCACGGTGCGCAATTCCTGGGTGCAGATGTGTATCGCCCTGTCGGCTTACGATAGGGTCGAGATCACTCATGTGGCAGCTATCGCTTTGGAGACGTATTGGGCTGGCGATGTGTATTTCGACGAGATTAGCGTGCAGGGAGGTGCGCCTTAAAGGATTATTTTTTGCGGTTTCGACGTCTTGGTTCAAGTGCTGGCAGATACAGTCCATTCTTTCAAATTTATAGAGTATAGAGTGAGGAGGAGAATATGAACAGAGCCCCGCATTACCCCAAGTACTGGCAGTTTACAGCGTTGTTGGTCATCTTTGCCCTGGCGCTGTCCGCCTGCGGAGGCGGCACGCCCACTGCGGCCCCCACGGCCACGCCCACTGCCGTCCCTACTGCCGCGCCGACGATGGCGGAACCTACCCCTACCAATACCCCCGTTCCCCCTGCGGTGACGACCGTCATCCAGGATTTCGAGGCTGGCGCTACGCCTTATGACGCCTACAACGCCACCGCCTCGATCGGCGAGGTAGCGCATAGCGGCGTCGCCTCGCTGAAGAGCGAGAGCAGCGAGGGTGAATGGCACACGGTGGGTGTGAACCTGGGCGCTGGCCCCGTGGACCTGACGCCTTACAACCGCCTGTGCTTTTGGGTCTACGACACCACCACCCACAATAACGGCATGGCGGCCAACACCGTGGGCGTGCGCCTGATTGACGCCGCGGGCGCTAAGGTGGAACGCTACACCGACAACGAGGGTGTGGGTGCCAACCCGAAGACCCGCCTGGAAGAGTGGGTGCCCATGTGCATGAACCTCATCTCGTTCACCGGCATTGATCAGACGCAGGTAGAGAAGATCGAGTTGACCATGTACTGGGCCGGCACTTATTACTTCGACGACATCACCCTGCTCCCTGCTGACGCGGAGGCTCCGACGGTGAGCGCGGGCGCGGGCGGCAAAGTAGTCGTGGCCAACATTCAGACGTTCGAGGCCGAGGATACCTATTACTCGGATTACCAGGCCGACGTCAGCCTTTCCACCGAGATCTTCCACGGCGGCGCTTCCGCGCTCATGGCGACGTATGACACAGGCGAATGGCATGCCTTCGGTGCCTACCCGAACCCCAACCCCATTGATCTCTCTAAGTTCGACAAACTCTGCTTCTGGATCTACGACACTTCGGAGCATGAAGGCAAGGTCGCGGAGAACACCGTCGGCGTCAAGCTGTTCGACGATGCTACCAACGAGGAAATATGGACTGACCACGAGCTGGCCGGCGCTAATCCCAAGACAGCTGCCAACGCCTGGACGCAGCTGTGCATCAACCTGTCCGCCTACACCACCGTCAACCTGACCAAGATACAGAAGATTCAGTTCGCGCTCTACTGGGCCGGCACTTACTACGTGGACGACCTCCAGGGCTATGGCCGGGTGGAAGCGGCGGCTGAACCTGCCGTGGCCCAGGGCTTCGAGGCCGAGGATACTTATTACTCGGACTACCAGGCCGACGTGAGCCTTTCCACCGACATCTTCCACGGCGGTGCTGCCGCGCTCATGGCGACCTATGCGACGGGCGAATGGCACGCTTTCGGCGGATATCCCGATCCGCGCCCCTTCAACGCTTTGCCCTACAGCAAGCTCTGCTTCTGGATCTACGACACTTCGGAACATGAGGGCAAGGTCGCGGACAATACCGTCGGCGTCAAGCTGTTTGACGTCAGCGGCGCGAACCAGGAGATCTGGAGCGACAATTCCCTCGGCGGGACGAATCCCAAGACTGCCGCGAGCGACTGGGTCCAGATGTGCCTCAACCTCAGCGCTTATGACGGAGTGGACTTGAGTCAGGTGGATAAGATTCAATTCGCTTTGTACTGGGCCGGCACGTATTACGTGGATGACATCACTTTTGAACCTTAGAGCACGTTCCTAAGTCTTGGTGGGGCTTGCTGATTGGGGGTCAGCAAGTCCCACCTTGCCACCGGGACCGGCGCTATGAAAATCCTGCCGACGAGACAGGAGACGTTTCTGGTATGATAATTTGACCCGGAGGTAAACATGACTGCTCAACCAGTAAAACTCAGTCGCCGCGACTTCCTGCGATGGGTCGCCATCAGTGCCGGGGCGATGGCGCTCTATTCGTGCGGCGTCCGCCCCGAGGGAACAACACCGGCAGGCCCGACGATCAACATGACGCTAAAAACTGCCGGCTGGCCAATTGATATGCCGTTCACCAGCGCCGAACTGACTGCCTTCCAGCGAGGCTACAACAAAGCCTTTCAGCAGTGGTTGGATCTGAACCCCGGCGTCAGCGTGGAGCAGATCGAATTCAACGTCTGGGCGGCGGATGGCTTGCGGACGGCCATCGCCGGCGGCACGGCTCCTTTCCACTATCCCATCGGTGTGTTGGGAGGATGGAACGTCCCCGGCATCCAGGCCTCTTATGCCGAAGGCCTCTTTGCGGATATCACGGCGGCCTTCAACAATAACGGCGTTCTTGAGTTGCTCGACCCCGCCGTGGCGGCTGCCAGGTCCCGCTGGCAGACTCGGGATGGCAGCATTTTTGGCATCCCCTACGAAGTAGTCTCCAGTGAGGGCTTTTTCTTCAATCGTGCGCACCTTGCCGAAATTGGCATGGACAGTATTCCGCTCACCTGGACATGGCAAGACCTGCGCGAGATCGCTCTCAAACTGACCAGGGGCGACCGCAAGGGCCTGGCCATGGCCGCCTATGTGCTCGACTGGATTTTGCCTACGGCCGGCATTGACTTCGACGGCCTCCTGACTCACTACCCCGTGCCGGGACGCGCCTTCAACTGGCGCTGGGACTTCACCACCTTTGTGGATGACATCGTGGCAGGCGTGAATCTGTGGCGCGGCATGTATCTGGAGGACAAGTCGGTCTATACCGATCCGAACTACTGGGACTTTTCGCAGAATGGGCAACTGGCCGCCGCCTTCTACGAGCAAAAAGCTTCCATGACGCCAGGCATCCACCTGTTCTTTTCGGACATGGCGAACAAGATGGGCAAAACCATCCCTGAAATGGACGCATTTGCCGGCTTCACCCGTCAGCCGCTCGGCCCATTGGGCTATACCTACCAGTTGCCGTTTGCCGTCAGCGCCTGGGGCTTCAATCCTGACCTCAGTCCTGAAGAACTGGACAGGGCCGTCTCGCTGTTCGCCTACATGACCCTCGGCGATGGCTTTAAGACCATTGCCCAGGAGATTTACGCCATCACCGGCGATCCCAGCGAGATCGTGCGCGCTATTCGCTGGCCGTTCGCCAACCGATATTCCCATACCATCCCCGATGTGCCCGGAACGCTGGATGCCGCTACCGGTGAGGCCTATTCCGCCAGCATCAACACCCTCTTCAGCCAGCCCAAGCAACCCGAAGTAGGCGAATACGTCCCGGCGGAAGTCAACCGCGGTCCCGGCGACACGCCCTGGTACGACAAGCTGACTCGCTGGGCCTACTCGCAGGATCCCTTCGACGTGAAGGCCGATGCCGCTGAACTGGAAGGCATCCTCAATCAACAAGCCAAGACCTTCCCTTCCAGTGTGGACGAGACCGCTTTCGCCGAAGGCATTCACCGCTACTATGCCGATGTGGCTGCCTACTTGCAGGCCAACGCCCCGTTGTTCTACGAACAGCGTTTCGTTCCCTTCTACAACCTGCACATCAAGCCGGAGTTTGGATAGATCCGCGGCAGCGCCCCCAGGCGCCGGTCTTGCTCTTTGAACCTCGGAACCTGGGGGCTGCTCCTGCCAGCATCTCTGGGGGAGTTGACATGTTCCTGATACAAATAAAAATGTGAGTCGTGAGCCGTGACTACGACGACTCTCTACTCACGACTCACTGCTCTCTATTTTCCGAGGAGTGACCATGACCGTGAGCACCGATTTAGCTGAGGTCCGCCCTGCCGCCCGACCGGTGGAAGAAGGCCGCAGGGGCAAACGCTGGACCAACTGGCTGTTTGTCATCCCGGCCATCCTGTTCCAGTTCTTTTGGGGCTGGTATCCCATGGTGGTCGCCATCTTCCTCAGCCTGACGAACGCCCCCATTCGCGGCGCGGTGACGTTTCGAGGCTTCGAAAACTATGTTCGTCTGGCGCAGGACCCACTTGTGCCGATGGCTTTCCGCGTCACCTTGCTCTACGGCGGCCTATCCATTGCCTTGACGTTTTTCATCCCCATTCTCGTGGCCATCCTGCTGATGGAAATGCCGCCCAAGACCATGCGTATCATGATGCTTCTGTGGTACCTTCCGTTGAGCGGGATTGCTGGGACTCTGTTCTGGCAATACCTCTACAACGAGAGCTTCGGCATTTTCCAGTGGATCGCCACGGCGGTGCTGGGATTGCCGCCGCAGGCCTTTTTGAGCAGTGAGCGCTGGGTGCTGTTGTGGCTCATTGTGCCAGGTATTTTGATGTACGGGCCGGGGTTGTATTACATAGCCGGCCTGCAGAGCATCCCGAAATCCTACTACGAGGCCGCCGAGGTGGAGGGCGCCGGGTTCTGGCGCAAGATTTGGACCATCTCCCTGCCGCGCCTGCGTCCTATCATCTCGATGACCTTGCTCTTTTCCATCATTGGCAGTTTGCAGGAATTCACCTGGATGGACCTGATGACGCGCGGCGGCCCGAACGGCGCCAGCCGCACCGTGGTCATGTATATGTTTAACCTGCTCAATAATGGCCGCTACGGGGATGCTACGGCGCTGGCCTGTATGTTGTTTGCGGTCATTATGATCATCACCCTCATCTACCGCACCGTCTTCAAATCCGACCTTGATGTGTGAACAGGAGAAATTGTCATGAGTCTCATTCCCGCTGTCGGACGAAAACAATTCAAGGCCCGCCTGGGTTGGGGGGCGCTGGCAGCTTTCCTGTGGTTTGGTGTGTTCATGCACCTGCTCCCGTTCTACATCATGATTGTCACTTCGATCACGCCTGCCGCTGAAGCCATGTCTATGCCGCCTACACTCTGGCCAGCGCATCCCACTCTGGCCGCTTGGAAACTGATCTTGCATATCTCGGACGTTGCCAGGTCAGTGCTCTCCCAACCTCTGAGCCGCTATTTTTTCAACTCCACCTTGATGACGCTCAGCACCATGCTGTTGAGTATCCCAGTCACCTCGCTGGCCGCCTACGCCTGCAGTAAACTCATCAAGGGCAAGTCAGCCAGGACTTTGTTTATTTTCTTCATTGGAACGCTCATGCTGCCCGGTATTGTCAGCCTGATCCCCTCGTTCCTGCTGACACGCAACTTCCCCTTCCCGCTGCCGGTCGCCCCCACCATCCCCGGCACCGACACGGCCTTTCCCACCTTGCGCATCTGGAACACGTACTGGGCGGTCATTATCCCGGCCGGGTTCAGCGCCTCGAACTTCCTGCTCTTCAAAGGTTTCTTCGACGGGATTCCGGACTCGATCATCAATGCCGCCCGCGTGGACGGCGGCTCGGAGTTCAACATCTTCCGGCGCATCATCCTGCCCATGTCCGTCCCGGTCTATGCCGTGGTGGCCTACTTTTCTTTCGGCGCCACCTGGGATAGCTACCTGTGGCCGCTGGTGGTCATCCAGGACAGCAAGATCGCCCCGCTCACCCTCGCCATCCGCCGCATCTCCGACGCTTTCGGCGCTGCTGGCACGACCAATCCCCAATCCGCGCTGGGCGCCTCCGCCCAGATGGCCGAGCTGATCTCGCAGGGCCTTTCCTGGAACGGCCTGATGGTGCTGGGCCTGTTGCAGGCCATTCCGGTTTTCATCTTTTTCATCATCGCCCGCGAATACCTGCTCAAGGGCGTCAAGATCCAGGGGTTGAAATGACCAGCGTTACCCTTGAAAACGTCGTCAAATATTACTACCCCACCATTGGTTCAGCGGAGACCAGGCCCACGCTGGGCCTCGACCACGTGAGCATGAAAATCGAGGACGGCGAAACGGTCAGCATCGTTGGCCCCTCTGGTTGCGGCAAGAGCACGCTGCTCAAGGTCATCGCCGGGCTGGAATACGCCGATGCCGGCCGCCTGCTCTACAACGACGTGGACGTGACCCGCATCACCCCGCAGGACCGCGGCGTGGGCATGGTCTTCCAGGATTACGCCCTCTACCCCAGCAAGGAGGGCGAAAAGAACATGGCTTACTACTTCGAAGTGCATCACCGCACCGAGGAGGAAAAACAACAGCGCCTGAAAGAGACCGCCGACCTGATGGGTATCGGCTTCGAACTGCTCATGGGCCGTCAGGTGGACACGCTTTCCGGCGGTGAGAAGCAGCGCGTCGGCATCGCCCGCTGCATCGTGCGGGAACCGAACGTCTTCCTCATGGACGAGCCTATCTCCAATCTCGACGCTAAACTGCGCGAGCGCACTCGCACCGAGATCAAACGCTTGTTGAAGAAGTTCAAAATCACGACTATTTATGTCACTCATGACCAGCAGGAAGCCATTTTCATGGGCGACCGCATTGCCGTGATGCGCGCTGGCCGCCTGGAGCAGTTCGGCACTTTCGACGATCTTTATTACTCGCCCGCGAATCTTTTTGTCGCCTCCCTGATTGGGACGCCGCCCATCAGTGTTCTGCCGGCGGAACGGAGCGGCGGCGCGTTAAAAATCGCGGACGCGGCTTCGCTGCCGCTCTCGGCTGAATTGGCCGCCCAGCTTCCGGAAGGCCGCCTGCGGCTCGGGGTCCGACCGGAAGCCTGGTTCGTCAAGTCCGAGGCTGGCAGCGGGCTGGCGCTGACCGTGACGCGCATCGAGCGGCTCTATACCGAACGGGCCGCGTTCGCCCACGGCGAGGTGACCGGCGAACCGGTCAACGCGCTCGTTCCGTTGGATTTTCCCGAAGTGAAGCAGGTCTTCCTCCAGCCGGACTTAGACCGCGCCTACTTCTTCGCCGCCGATTCTGAGGCCGTACTGCACACGCCGGGCGTACCGGCTCTATTTTGAGAGGACGTATGGCATCTATTACTGTATCTCATCTCATCAAGCAATACGCCGAAAAGGCTGCCGTCAACGATATTTCCTTCGACTTGGGCGCGCACGAGTTCTTTGTGTTGGTCGGCCCCTCCGGCTGCGGCAAGACGACCACGCTGCGCATGTTGGCGGGCCTGGAAGCGGCCACCAGCGGCGATATTTTCTTCGGCGACAAGCGCGTCAACGCGATCCGCCCCCGCGACCGCAACGTGGCGATGGTGTTCCAGGATTACGCGGTCTTCCCCCACATGACCGTTTACGAAAACATCGCCTATGGCTTGCACTCCCGCCATGCGCCGAACAAATTGATCCGGGAGCGCGTCACCAAGGCGGCTGCGACCTTCCGCATTGAACACCTGTTGACCCGCAAGCCGCGCCAGCTGAGCGGCGGCGAACGTCAGCGGGTAGCGCTCTCGCGGGCGATGGTGCACGACGCCGACCTGTATCTCTACGACGAACCGCTTGCCAACCTCGATGCCCAACTGCGCCACCAAGCCCGTGAAGACATCATGGCCCTGCATCACGAGAAGCAAAAGCCCAGCGTCTACGTGACCCACGATCAATCGGAAGCGATGGCCATGGGCGACCGCATCGCGGTCATGCGCGCCGGGAAGATTGAACAGATCGGCACAGGCGCCGACCTCTATGAGCGACCGGGCAACCTGTTCGTGGCCTACTTCATTGGCACCCCCAGCATCAACCTGTTCGATGTGGATGTCGTGGCCGAGAATGGCGGCCTGTGGGTCAAAAGCAACGCCTTTGCGCTTCGGCTCCCGCCTGAGACCGCGGCCAGGATGGCCGCTTACACTGGCAAGCGCCTCAAGATGGGCCTGCGCCCCGAAGACCTGCATGTGCCACGTCTGGCGCCCTTCCCGGTGACCGAACATAACCAGGTGTCGGGCGTGATCAATGTCATCGAACCGTCATCAGCCGGCTGCTCGGTCTACATGAGCACTGTGGAGGAGACGCCGCAAGATTTCGTGGCCACCTTCCGCACGCGCATGCCGGTGCAATACATCGGCAAGGAAGTGCCGCTGGCTGTGCACTTGCAGAAAGCGCACTTCTTCGATGTGGAAACCGAGAAGTCCATTCTGGCGGGATAAGTATGCCTTTCTTCGATGATTCGGGTCCACGTCTGGAGCAGGAACGCAGCCCCATCTGGCGGTCGTTGGCGCTGGCGAAGGACCAGCTGGAGCGCCTGATCCTGGTCAACCTGCTGTGGGCGCTGCAGACCCTGCCGCTCTTTGTGGCGCTGGCCTTCGACCAGCTGCCTTGGGGAGTGCGGGTGGCCTTCACCCTGTACAGCGCTGGGGCTCTGGTTCCTGCGACGGCGGCCCTGTATGCCATCGTGGCTGACCTCAGCGAGGATCTTCCCATTGACCGCGACATGCTCTGGGGGCACTTCAAGGCGCAGCTCAAGCCGGGATTCCTCAAGCTGTTGCCGCTCTTGAGTTTGTTCTACTGGGCGGCGCTATTGGCCGGGTTCGCGGCCCGCCAGGGCTGGCTGATCGTGGACACGCTGACGCGGTTGGTTTTCCTGCTCCTGCTGGTCTTTTCGCTCTACTGGGGCCCGGTGCTCGTGCACGAACCCCAACTGCAAGCCTGGGGTATTTTTCACCGCTCTGTCCACTATGTTTGGAAACGCCCTGGCCAAACGCTGGGGATTGGCCTGATCTGTCTCCTTGCGCTGGTGTTGGGTGTCGTGTCCATCGCCGGATTCATGCTCATCGTCCCAGCGCTCATGGCCCTGTTTCAGGTGCAGCTCTATCTTTCTGTCCGCCCAAAGTCGGCGACCTTTGGCTCTGCACGGGCTTCGACATCTCCAAATGCCGGAGAGGCATAATCATTCGGAAAGGATACACCATGGGAGCGTTGGAAATCCAGGGACTCGCCAAACGTTTTGGAAACCACGTTGTTTTAGAAAACCTTGATCTTTCCGTGGCTGAAGGCGAGTTTTTTGTCTTGCTCGGCCCTTCCGGCGGCGGCAAGAGCACCATCCTGAAACTTATCTGCGGCATCGAAACGCCCGACGCCGGCAGGGTCATCCTCAACGGCCATGACATTACGGACCTGCCGCCGCGCAGCCGCAACGTGGGCATGGTCTTCCAGGACTATGGCCTTTACCCCCACATGAACGTTTTCGAGAACATTGCCTATGGGTTGGAAGCCCGTGGAATGCGCAAGGACGAGGTCCGCCAGCGCGTCAAGGAGGCTGCGGACAAACTCGGTCTGACCCCCCTCATAGATCGTGTCATCGTTGACCTCTCCGGTGGCGAACAGCAGCGCGTCGCGCTGGCGCGCGCCCTGGCCAAGGATGCCGACCTGTATCTCTTCGACGAACCGCTCTCGAACCTGGATCCGAAACTGCGCACCCAGGCTCGCCGCGACATTGTCATGGTCCATCGCGCCAAGCGCAAGCCGTCCCTCTATGTGACCCACGACCAAACTGAAGCCCTCGCCATTGGTGACCGCATCGCCATCATCGCCAGGGGAAAATTGCAGCAGGTGGGCACGGCAGATGACCTGATTCAGCGCCCGGCGAACATGTTTGTGGCCGGATTTATCGGCGCTCCTCCGATGAACCTCTTGCGCGGCGCTCTTCTGACTGAAAAAGGCGCCTTCCGGGTGGACGTGTGCCCTGGCGTCTCTGTTCCACTCCCCGAAGAATGGAACTTGGCCCTGGAAAAATTCGGCAAAAAACAGGTCGTACTCGGCATTCCTCCAGCGGCCTTCCTGGCTCCTGACGCCGTGGCCGACGAGTCCCGTGGCCCAATCAATTTCATTGAGGGAGAAATTGATTGGGTGGAACCACTCATAAACGAGGTGATTGTCTCTTTCAAACTGGCTGAAGGCATTTATGCCCATGCACTCTTCACCAACCTGGATGAAACTCTTTTCTCCAGAGGTAACCGGCTTAAAGTGGGGTTGGACAGCGGCCAATTTTGCTTGTTTGACCCCGATACGGAACAAGCCATCTGGCATGAAAAATTCTGGTTCTGACGTTTTCTGGGGTTACTGGCGATAACCTCCCATCGAAGCAGAAATCAGGAGATTATGCAGCCAGTTGTCGTGATAGACGAACCCGTTGAGCCGGTGATGTGTACGCCGGCGCGCTGTTAGCGCGGGGGCAGTAGGGCTGGAAGTTGTGGAGCAAGGCCCACGAACGGCAACTGTATTCCCCCGACATCAGGTGTCCGTGAAAGTACTGGCAGCTATCGAGGTAGTGATCGAAGGGCTCCCTGTGCCGGTCCAGCATATTGCGGGTGCGATAAGCAGAGGGATGGTCATACGCTTTCACGAACTCAGGGGCTCGGTGACACAGTTTCAGGACGGCCTCCAAACCACTGCCCATGTCTGGAGTTCCGCGATTTTCTGGGTGAAAGCCGCGGCGTCAATGGCTCGATACGCTTCCCAGACGCGGGTCTGGATTGCTCCATAGAGGTCTTTCATCCGCTGGCAGCGGTCACGGATGTTGATGAAGGAGTGTAGAAAGGGTGAAACGCTACGTGTAGCGAAATACGTAGCAAAGGCCGACCAGAGAGCTTTCAGTATCCTCGAACGGATCGACGTGGGCGAAACGGGGCATGAGCATAATCTGGGGCGGAGATTTTCTGAAGACTTTCAGTATCCTCGAACGGATCGACGTGGGTGAAACGTCTTGGCACATCACCATCCTGCGCAATATATTTCTTCTTTCAATGGCGCGCCGCATAAGCAAGAAAGGGAAAAACCCGTTAGCGAGTTAAAAGAGCCCCCTGATAGTTGAGTTGGGGCAAACCAAACTTCGTTTTTTAATGATAAAAAAAGGTTGTCATAACGAGCCTGATTTTAGAAAACTTCTCCTCGTAATAAGCCTTATTTCCTCTTCTCTGCTTATTTATTCTCCTCTACAACCTCATAACGGTAACAAGTTTACTTGGATGCTGGCAAAATAAAAACATGGCGGTTGCCAATTTGAAGCAAACTCTCTGTAGAAGTACCCCATCTCCCTTTTCTATCCGTTATCGGTTTTCCAGCATACGACGTTCTTCCAGCAACAAGGATAGGGTACGAAGGTGTATCATATCGGTGCGCTGGCTCAAGAGTATCAACAGTAAAAAGCCTGCTTCCCAGTGAAAATTTCTTTCTGTTTTGCCAACCATCTTCCTCCTCTGAAAGAGCTTTGCTCTCTCTATTAACTATAAACTCAAACACTCCTATACTAAGAAGGTTCATCGGATCATTAACTTCCTCTACTTGAATAGTGAGGCTTTTTGTCCTCTCCACCACAAACGAGGGCATAGATCCTCTCGCCGGAATCCTCTCACATAAGCCTTGCGCCAAACATTCTTCTTCTCTCCCTTTTGAAACTATCTCCGAACTAGATTCAACATGGTAAACCAATTCTTCTCCCATCCATGAACCACCGATTATGGGAGCATAAACATCTGTCCCCACCGGAAGTTCTAAGCCTAAGATTACTAACTTAGTCTCAGTATTAAAAGGGTTCGGCATTTCCACATCTCCCATTTTAAACTCTCTCCCTCTGGGATCAAAGGGCAAGGGAAATCTTTCATTGCCTGCTAAAACTGCTTCAGGACTATTGTAAGGAGCAACTAGAACCTCTAAAACCGACGGCACTAGGCCAACACCACTTTCCGCTTGGTCATTGACGATATACTCAACTATTTCTCCGGCATATTCTCCTTCCTCCAAACCATAGGGGTTATTCGCTTCAGCCTGATAAATAATTTTTTCTTCCTGCCAAAGGGCTTTTAGACCTTCAATTTGGGGAGCTTGCGCTAATTCTTCCTTGCCGCGAATACCGCCAAAAGCGTCTTTAGTATATTCTTCGGTTAAATCAGTACCGGGGATAACAGTGATTTCTTCTGTCACCGTTGGTTTAGGAGTAACCGTTGGTTCAAACAAGTAAGAGTATTCTTGGGTAGGGGCTTGGGTAGGGGGGATTGCCCTCGTAGGAGAAGAAGGGGGATTTGCCGGCGCTTGGGGAAATTGTTCTTCAGCGCTGTGTGACAAAAAAAGCGCCGTGGCAACACCGGTAGCAGCTAAACCGGCCGCCACCCTCCTTGCTAATTTTCTTCTTTTTCCGGTGATCATTTTCGGTTCCCCTTCTTTAACCATATCCTTTATTATAAGAAAAAGGCAGGCAGAAATTAACCTTATTTAAAGCGATAATAGCACAAGGAAAACCATAAGTCAAGAGCGTGTATAAGTCAAATACATTTGCGACATTCCTCCTTTTTCCCGGTAATACTCAAGAGGGGTTTTTAGCCCCAGGGAATGATGGGGTCTTTCGGTATTGTAGTAAATAAGGTATTCATTAAGTTGCTTCCAAAAGACCCCTTTATCGTGTATGGTGTCAAGGTTAGGATTGATAAACTCCTCCTGAATTGTTCTGTCTAAAGTTACGGTATAACTTTTTGCGCCCGCAAGTGGAATTAGAACCTTAACATTCGAAACTATTGCCGATTTGTGATATAACATAGGTATCTCACGCAAACGGAGGATACCGATGAGCAAGTCCAG
>Ga0209201_1000856_pt1 | contig 39101 bp, 38 predicted proteins | sample AD_UKC055_MetaG_FD_184411 | JGI IMG/M metagenome (GOLD analysis project Ga0209201, IMG submission 184411) | Active sludge microbial communities of municipal wastewater-treating anaerobic digesters from USA - AD_UKC055_MetaG (SPAdes) (version 2) | ecosystem: Engineered > Bioreactor > Anaerobic >... | reverse complement strand
ATTCGGGGAGCCCCGATGGGCAACCCCCTGCCTGACAATAGCTTTCCCTGAGGAAGTGGGGTATCTGTCTTTATCAGAAAACAATGGTCCGATCAGGTCAGCAGGCCCATATCACATGACCATGCCATCTTTACCGCCACAAAACCGGCTCACTCTTGGGGAAATCCCGGGGAATAATCTCAAGAATTAAACAAACATTAAATACTCAATTATTTTAATACTTACTGAGCAATGCAGAACAAAGGTGCGATTACAACATTTGCCATTTTGCTGGCAGCAGTCTGCCTGTATCAGCTTACCTTTACCTGGAAAGCGCGTCAGGTGGAAAAACAGGCAAAAGAGTTTGCCCAGGGAGATCCGGCCAAAGAGTATGCCTATCTCGATTCCATTTCCGGTGTCAACGTGTACAATTTTTTGGGGCTGAAGAAGTTCACCTATAAGGATGTTAAAGAGCTGGAGATGAACCTGGGCCTTGACCTGAAGGGGGGGATGAATGTCACCCTGGAAGTGTCGGTTGTCGATGTTATCAGGGCGATGTCCAACAACAGCACGGACTCCACCTTCAATGCCGCTCTGGAGCGGGCGGTTTCCCTACAGCGAAACAGCACACAGGACTTTGTTACGCTATTCGGGCAGGCTTTCGCTGAAATTGATCCCAATGCCAGGCTAGCTGCTATCTTCAACACCCTGGAGCTAAAGGACAGGGTGAAATTCGATTCTTCCAACGACGATGTTCTGAAAGTGATCAGAGAGCAGACCGACGCGGCCATTGACAATTCCTTCAATGTTCTCCGCACCCGTATTGACCGCTTCGGGGTGGCCCAGCCCAACATTCAGCAGTTACAAACCCGCGGGCGTATCCTGGTAGAACTTCCGGGTATTGACAATCCCGAACGTGTACGTAAACTACTTCAGGGGACTGCCCAGCTTGAGTTCTGGGAGACCTACGAAAACCAGGAAGTTTACCCTTATATGCTGGAAGTCAACCAGAGAGTCAGGGAGATGACTGCCCTGACCGGGACGACGGACTCCCTTCTTGCCACGGCTGCGGCGGACTCTCTTCATGCCGCGACAACCGCTGCAGTTGAAGAAAGTGACGTTGCGGATTCTATATCGGCTGACTCCACGGCTACCAGTTCCCTCCTTGATGAGATAAAAAGCGACACATCAGCCATCGCTGGCGGAGCCTCTCCCTCCGATCTTGAAAACTTCCGCAGGGAATACCCGTTATTTGCCATCCTGACTCCCAGCACCGATCAGAACGGAAATCTCTTTCCGGGACCCGTGGTGGGAACCTCCCATTACAAAGATACCGCTGAGGTAAATGAAATCTTTGCCAGGGAACAGGTCCGCAGCATATTCCCGCGCAACATGATTTTCCGGTGGACTGCAAATTCCGTGGATAAGGAAGGCAATTATTTCAGGTTGATTGCGCTGAAATCGACATCCCGCGATGGCAAGGCACCGTTGACCGGAGATGTGATCACCGATGCTCGCCAGGATTACGACCAGATGGGCGGCCGTCCTGAAGTGGCCATGGCAATGAACAGCGAAGGCGCCAAGACCTGGGCCCGGATGACCAAGGAGAATATCGGAAAATCAATAGCCATCGTACTGGATGACTACGTGCGTTCATTCCCCACCGTCCAGAACGAAATTACCGGAGGACGTTCGAGCATTACGGGACTGGAAAGCATCGAAGAAGCCACCGACCTCGCAAATATTTTAAAGTCGGGGAAAATGCCGGCGCCTGCCAGGATCATGCAGGAAGACATCGTCGGACCTTCACTGGGAAAAGAAGCGATCTCATCGGGACTTATTGCTACTATGGTGGCTTTTCTGCTTGTGCTGGCCTATATGTTGTTTTTTTACAGCAGAAAAGCAGGTTTAGCAGCAAACGTGGCCCTGATTCTTAATGTCTTCTTTATTTTGGGCATTCTCGCTTCACTGGGCGGCGTTCTGACTCTTCCGGGGATCGCTGGTATTGTGCTTACCATGGGTATGGCCGTGGATGCAAACGTGCTGATTTATGAAAGAATTCAGGAAGAGATTTTCGCCGGAAAAGGCGTAAAACTGGCGGTCAACGAAGGATTCAAAGAAGCGATGTCTGCCATTATTGACGGCAATGTTACCACCTTGTTCGCGGGAATAATCCTTTATTTCTTTGGTTCAGGACCAATTAAAGGTTTCGCAACTACCCTGATCATTGGTATTATGACATCATTGTTTACTTCAATTTTTATTACCCGTTTAATTTTTGAGTGGCAGATGAAGCACAACATTAGTCTGACCTTCACGTCTAAATTGACCCGTAATTGGCTGCGCTATACCAATATCAAATTTATTGAAATCAGAAAATATGCTTACATGATTTCCGGGTTTTTTATTGTGGTCTCCCTGCTTTCAATTGCCATCCGCGGATTCGATCTGGGTGTGGATTTCACCGGTGGACGTACTTACACCGTCCGATTCGATAAGGAAGTCAAGGTTTCCGATGTTCAGGAATCTCTGGCTGCTGTTTTGGAATCAGCCCCTGAAGTGAAAACCTTCGGATCCAGCAAACAGGTGCGCATAACGACGAAACATAATATTGACGATTTAAGTGAGGATGCAGATAATGAAGTTGAAAAACTGATATTCGACGGATTGACAGCTGGGGGATTTCTCACGGATGTCTCTTTTGACGATTATATTTCCAAACATCGCCTGAGTTCACAAAAGGTAGGCCCGACCATTTCTGACGATATCACAAGAGATGCAGTTATTGCAATTTTTCTGTCCCTTGTAGTCATATTTGTATATGTGTATGTGCGGTTTACACACTGGCAATATGGTTTGGGTGGGATTCTTGCCCTTTTTCACGATGTCATCGTCACACTGGGATTTTATTCTTTGTTTTGGAAAGTACTACCTTTCTCTCTCGAAATCGACCAGGTTTTTATCGGTGCCATCCTGACGATTGTCGGGTATTCTATCAATGACACCGTGGTTATCTTTGACAGGATCAGGGAATACCGGCATCTGTATCCAAAACGTGCTGAAGTGGTCAATATGGACCATGCGATGAACGCTTGTTTGCGGCGTACATTTAGTACTTCGTTGACTGTGTTGGTGGTTCTCCTCGCTATCTTCATATTTGGCGGAACCAGTATCCGGGGATTTAGTTTTGCGCTGCTGATAGGTGTTATTTTTGGATGTTATTCTACGATGTTCGTGGCAACTCCGCTCGTTTATGATGCCCAAAGGCTATTCGGTAAAGGCAAGTTAAAAGCCAGGGTAAAACCTGCTTCATAATAAAAAAACCCGGTCGCAAGGCCGGGTTTTTTTATCTCAACTATTGGCGTTTAAGAATATAAATCAGGGAACTGCATTTGCGGGGATCAAAGAGAGCACGGAACCAGGAGATCTTTCCAAAGAACAATCCTTTTAAAACGGGGAACCGTGATTTCCGGTATTTTTCGCTGAGCATGGAGACGTAAAAGGGGTCAAAAGGCATTCTATGGATTTTGACAAGCCTGAAATCCTCTTTCCTTGCGAGGTGTTCCAGGGAAGAAGGTGAGAAATGCCAGAGATGACGGGGGACGTCCCAGGCGGCCCAGAATTCGCCGTAATGCAAGGCATCGGAAGAAGTGTGGTTGGGAAGGGCGATCACCAGGCATCCTCCGGGTTTCAGCAGGCGTTTGACACCTTTCCAGTGTTCGTCCAGGTCATACAGGTGTTCCATGACATGCCACAGGGTGATGACATCAAAGGATTCCGCAGGTAGGGAAAAAAGTGCCTCGCCGGGGAGCAGGGCCAGTCCGTTCTGCTTCATGGCAAATTCCCGTGCCGTGTCGCTTTTCTCGGTTCCTGTCACCTCCCATCCTTTTGAGCGCATGTGATTCAGAAAATATCCCGTGCCGGCGCCTACATCCAGAAGGGTACCCCTGGGCATGCCGGCGTGTTTTGCGACAATTTTTCTCTTCTGCCCAAGCATGATTTCCCTGACACTGTGGTAGACTAAGTTGATGATCCCTTCAGAAGTATTGCTGTGGGAGATGTATTTTTCCGACTGGTAAAAGGTGCTTGAAAGCTCTTCTGACGGGGCTGATCCCGTATAGATAAAGCCGCATTGGAGGCATCGGCACAGCGGAAATGACCGGCCCGACACAAAATGGTCGGTGCACCGGAAGAGAGATTGAAAATGATGGCCGGCACAGACAGGGCAAACAGCCGGGTCCGGATTCTCTTTTAAGGACATAACGGCGGCGGGTGATTTTTCAGATGATCAGCATGGCATCCCCATAGGTTCCGAACCTGTACTGGTTTCTGAGGGCCTCGTGATAGGCTTCCATCAAATGGTCATACCCGGCAAATGCCGCAACCATCATCAGCAGCGTGGAGAAGGGCAGATGGAAATTGGAGATCATCCGGTTGGCTACGCTGAATTCATAAGGGGGAAATATGAATTTGTTGGTCCAGCCTTCAAAAGGTTTTAAAAATCCATCGGTCGAAACCGAACTTTCAATGGTACGCATCACCGTTGTTCCTACAGCACACACATTTTTATGCTCTGTTTTTGCCTGGTTGATGATATTGCAGGCTTCCTCATAAATCCATATCTGTTCAGAATCCATTTTGTGCTTGGTGAGGTCTTCCACATCAACACTCCTGAAATTTCCGAGGCCCGCATGAAGGGTGATGTATGAAAATTTCACCCCTTTGATCTCCAATCTTTTCATCAATTCCCTGCTGAAATGGAGCCCGGCCGTTGGAGCAGCCACTGCCCCTTCATTTTTGGCAAAAATGGTCTGATAACGGTCTTTGTCTTCGGGCATGACCGGGCGGTTTATAAAGCGGGGCAGGGGTGTTTCCCCCAGGCTGTATAGTGTTTTTTTGAACTCGTCATAGTTGCCGTCGAAGAGGAAACGCAGGGTGCGCCCCCGGGAGGTGGTATTGTCAATTACCTCGGCCACCAAGATGTCATCCTCCCCGAAATAGAGTTTGTTGCCGATTCTGATTTTTCTGGCAGGATCAACCAGGACATCCCACAACCGTTGCTCACGGTTCAGTTCGCGGAGGAGAAAAACTTCAATTTCGGCTCCGGTCTTCTCCTTGTTGCCGTAAAGCCGGGCGGGGAACACCTTGGTATCGTTAAAAATCAGGACATCGCTGTCATCGAAGAAATCAAGGACATCCCTGAAGAGGTGATGCTTAACGGATCCTGTACGCCGGTCAAGGACCATCAACTTGGACTCATCCCTGTTTTCGGCAGGATGAAGGGCGATTTGTTCATCAGGCAGTCTGTACTTGAATTTCGACAATTTCATTTCGGCCATTTTGTCTGCAAATTAGAAGTGAATAATTATTTTTGGGTTGCTGATGCAAGTTTATCTCTGAATTGTTCAAATGTTAATGCTTTTTCTACGAAAAAATTACCGCTACGGGTACGTCGAAGGGCGGTTAAATAGGCACCCGAGTGTAAATCCTTTCCAATATCCCGCACAAGTGCCCTGATATAGGTGCCTTTGCTGCACACGATTCTCAGGGTTGCATAGGGCATCTCGAACGAAAGGAGTTCCATTTCGGAGATGGTCACCGTTTTCGGGGTGAGCACAGGCTTCCTTCCTGCCCGGGCATGTTCATAGGCTCTTTTCCCGTTTATCTTAACGGCGGAAAATACCGGGGGCAGTTGGTCAAAGGTGCCGGTGAACTTCACAAGGGTTTCTGTCAACTTTTCTTGTGTGATGTGTTCTGCCGGATAAAGGGAGTCTTCATCGGTTTCCATGTCAAAAGAGGGGGTCGTGGCACCCAGCTTGAGCGTGCCAACATATTCTTTCTCCTCTGCCTGCAGGCTTTCCACCTTTTTCGTCGCCTTCCCCGTGCACAAAATCATCAACCCTGTGGCCAGCGGGTCCAGGGTCCCGGCATGTCCTACTTTCAGGCTTTTTAACTTCAGTTCACGCGTAAGGTAATTGCGCACTTTCCCGACAAGGTCAAAAGAAGTCCACCCATAAGGCTTGTCAAACAACAAGATTTCACCTTCAGGAAAATTGTACTCGCCGCCGGAAGTCTCCATTGCCCCTGATCAATATACTTTTTCAATCCCTGATTTTCAGGCTGCAAAGATAGCAATTAACGCTATTATCAGGCAGTAGATAGCGAAATAAATGAGTTTTCCGCGGCTGACGATTTTAATCATCCATTTGCAGGCAAGAAGTCCGGAGACATATGCCGTGATAAAACCCACGATGAGCGGCAGCAAGTCAGCTCCAGCATCGTTCTTCAGGTTTCCCCCGGCAATTTCGAGGAAGTTAGCCCCCAGAACAGGGAGCAGCACCATCAGAAAAGAGAACCGCGCCACCTCCTTCCGCTCATTCCCCATCAGAATGCCCGTTGCGATGGTCGCCCCACTTCTCGAAAGCCCAGGCATTACGGCAAAAGCCTGCGCAATGCCGATGACGAAACTGTTCATCCAGGAGATCCCCTTCCCCCGGAATTCTTTCCTGAAATGGGCAAACGCCAGCAAGACGGCGGTTACCAGAAGAAAACAACCTACCAGCAATAAATTCCCCGAATAGAGGCTTTCTACCTTTTCCTTGAATAACAAACCGACAACGGCGATCGGCAAGGCTGAAAAAAGGAGCTTGCCAAGGTAAATGGTCTCCTGCCTCTCTTTAAATGTCAGTCCTTTCCGTAAAAGAGCGGAAATCTCCTTCTGGAAGACAGTGATGGTGCTCAACACGGTGGCGGCATGAACGGTTAGTGCAAAGGCGAGATTGCCTTCAACCGGTGTGTGCAGGATGTGATTTCCCAATTCCAAATGGCCGCTGGAACTGACGGGTAAGAATTCGGTGAGACCCTGCAGGATACCCAGAAGAAAAGCTTCGAAGAGAGTCATTCGGTCAAGCGGAAATCTAAGCCTTACCGGGTCTTTTTCATGATGGCATATATTTCAAAGATAAAGCCGAAGAGCAAGACAAGGGGAGCCAGGGTAATTCTCCGGAAGCTGAAAATTTCCGGATTGAATACATTGGGATCATCGCTCTTCCCTCCGGACATCAGAATGAATCCGACGATGATAATCGCAATACCGATCGCCATCAGCCTGTAATTCTCTTTTCCCAGGGGAAACCCCGGATTGTCCTTTGTGTCTTTTTCTTTTATTGCCATGTCCGATGAATATTATCAGGGCCAAAGATAGGCTTTTTTGCTGCTAATAGAACAATTCGTCAAATTTCATTCTCAGAAAACGGTTCACGGCGACATGGGTGGATATCCACGACAGAAAAATGCCCAGGAGAAAGACCGTCACAAAGACAATTCCAAGGATGATAAAGTCGTTGGTGTCGATCATGCCGCTCAACTCTTTTTTGTAGGTTATCATAAAGGCAGCCAGTAGAATCCAGGAAAGAAACGCTCCATAAATGCCGTAAAGGATGCTTTTCCGGATAAAAGGTTTCCTGACAAAACTCCTGGTTGCGCCAACCAGAAGCATGTTGTTGATGATGAAACGCTGGGAATATACCGAAATCCTGATTGTATTGTTAATCAGGACGCTGAAGACAAAAAGCAACAGTCCGCTGAAAATCAACAGGAAGATGCTGATTTTTCTGACATTCTCATTGATCACCGAAACCAGGCTGCGTTGGTAAAAAACCTCCTTGACCTGGGGATTCTGCATCAGGTTTTTTTCGATGACGGCCAGGCTGTCACTGTGGGTGTACTGGGCAAACAATTTCACTTCGAGGGAGTTGAAAAGAGGATTGAACCCCAGGAAGCCCGTGAAATCTTCGCCCAATTCCTTCTGAAGCACAAGGGCCGCGCTGTCCTTGTCGACATATTTCAGTGATTTTACAAAAGGCTGGGCTTTCAGGCTGTTTTTCAGTTTCGTGATTTCCGTTTCTTTGAGATCGTCGTGAAGAACCAGTGTAAAACCTATTCTTTCCCTTACATATTCCGAAAGCCGTTCCGCATTCAGCAGAATCATGACCAGCAAACCCAGCAGGAAAAGCACCAGGGTGATGCTGACCATGGAGGTCAGATAGGAAGTGAAAATTCTTTCTTTCAGTTTTTTAGGCTTGTACTTTCCCATATCGTAAAACTTTCGCCGGATATGATGGTAAAAGTAAACATTTTTACCGTTTCTGCGGGGCTCTCTCTTCTCCTGAAGGGGTGCGGAAAGAAGAAAAAAACAGCCGGAGAAAGAAAATCCTTTTTTTGAGAATGAATGTTTTGCATTTCTGAAAAAAGAAAATACTTTTGCAGTCCGATTATTATCTTACTTGGTTTTGTATAAGGTACTGATTTACTACGTAGTACACACCACTGTCAGGATGCCATAGGTGACAGCTGTTTCTGCAAGGTACTTTGGTAGCATTGTTGAATTTAAACTAATAATTTTCAAGTGGATACGCTTAGTTATAAGACTGTTTCGGCCAATAAAGCCACAGTGAACAAGGAATGGGTAGTTATAGATGCTACCGGGGAGGTACTGGGCAGGCTGGCCAGTACGGCAGCGCGTATTTTGCGCGGGAAGCACAAACCCAATTACACGCCGCATGTCGATTGTGGTGATAATGTGATTGTGATCAATGCCGAGAAAGTTATACTGACCGGGAACAAGATGGATGATAAGAAGTACATCCGGTATTCAGGTTATCCGGGGGGTCAGAGAAGCCGGACGGCGCACGAGGTGATGGTGAAATTTCCGGAAAGGATTGTCGAACATGCCGTTAAGGGAATGTTGCCGAAAAACCGTTTGGGCAGAAGCATTTACAAGAATTTAAAGGTGGTGGTGGGGCCCGATCACAAATACCAGGCTCAGCAGCCGCGAATCATTGATTTAAATACCATTAAATAAGCATTATGGAAATCATCAATACTATAGGACGCCGTAAGTCAGCCATTGCCAAGGTTTATTTAATGCCGGGGAAAGGCACGATTACCATCAATGACCGGGATCTTAAAGAATATTTCACGACGGAGATGTTGCAATATGTGGCCACCCAGCCGCTGAACCTGCTTGGAGTGCGGGAGAACTATGATGTGAAGGTAAATCTTAATGGCGGTGGATTCTCAGGGCAGGCCGAAGCTCTGCGGCTGGGGATTTCCAGAGCACTGGTGATCGTTGACCCCGAAAACAGGCCCAAACTGAAACAGGCTGGTTTTATGACCCGGGATCCGCGCGAGGTGGAACGCAAAAAAGCCGGCCAGCCCAAAGCACGGAAAAGATTCCAGTTCTCGAAACGTTAGTTTTTTAAACCCATTAATATTTAACAAAAGGGATCTAAAACTGTTGAGACTTCCGCCCCGGGCAGAACTACTCAAGAGTTGCTTTTAAGCAGGATTTCGAAAAAAAAAGTAAACAGATGCCAAGAACAGATTTTCAGCAATTGCTTGATGCAGGAGCCCACTTCGGACACCTGAAAAGAAAATGGAACCCGAACATGCAGCCTTACATCTTCATGGAAAAGAACGGGATCCATATCATCGACCTTCAGAAAACGGTCGTAAAAATCGATGAGGCTGCTGCCGCTTTGAAGCAGATTGCCAAGTCGGGACGCAAAATTTTGTTTGTCGCAACCAAGAAACAAGCCAAGGACATCGTGTCGGAGCTGGTTTCTTCAGTGAAAATGCCGTACGTTACCGAAAGGTGGCCGGGGGGGATGCTCACCAACTTCCCGACCATCAGGAAAGCGGTCAAAAAGATGGTCTCCATCGATAAGATGACCAAAGACACCAGCTGGGAGAAGCTTTCAAAGCGTGAAAAACTGCAGATCACCAGGCAGCGTGCCAAACTGGAAAAAGTACTTGGCAGCATCGTCGATCTGACCCGCCTCCCTTCTGCCCTTTTCGTCATCGATGTGATGAAGGAAAAAATCGCTGTCCGTGAAGCCCAACGCCTTGGAATTCCTGTGTTTGGAATCGTGGATACCAATTCTGACCCCACAGGGATTGACTTTGTCATTCCGGCCAATGACGATGCCTCACAATCCATCCAGCTGATTACCGGCGTGATGGTGGACGCCATTCGCGAAGGACTGCAGGAACGGCGTGTTGAACGCGATAAGGAAGATGTGGAATCCGATATGGAAGGTGGAGAGGAAGAAATGCCCCGCAGAAGACGTACCCGCAAAAGCGTTAAAAAAGCCGAAGTAATCGAAGAAGTCGATTCTGAAGTCCCTGAAGAGATGGAAGAAATTGACGAGGATGCGGAAGTGGATCTTGACCAGGAAGATGCCGGGGAAGAGGAAGATGTGGATGTCGACCTTGATGATGAGGAAGACGAGGAGGAAGAGGAAGAGGACAATTAACCTAGTTGCGATAAACATAAAGGAAACAATAATTTTATAAACAGCAAATTAATATGTCAGTTACAACAGCAGATGTAGTAAAACTGCGCCATGCCACCGGTGCCGGCATGATGGATTGCAAAAACGCCCTTGTTGAAGCGGAAGGCAATTTCGACAGGGCATTAGAAATCATTCGTGAAAGGGGAAAATTGGTCGCCAGCAAGCGTGCTGACCGCGAAGCCACCGAAGGATGTGTTCTGGCAAAGGTCTCCGGCGACAATAAATTCGGAGCGCTTGTGGTTCTGAATTGCGAAACCGATTTCGTGGCCAAGAATGAGAAATTTATTGCCTTTACCTCTCAAATCCTGCACGCAGCCCTGGAAAGCAAACCCGAAACCCTTGAAGAACTGAAAAATATCTTACTCGACGGCCGTACCATCGGTGATCAGGTGACGGAACAGGTCGGAATTATCGGCGAAAAACTGGATCTCTCCTTCTATGGGAAGATCAAAGCCGAATCTGTTGTCGCCTATATCCACCCGGGAAATAAACTGGCTTCCGTTGTTGGATTCAACAGGGAAGGTGTCGATGTTCAGGTTGGCAAAGACGTCGCCATGCAGGTGGCGGCCATGAATCCCGTCGCCGTCAGTAGGGAGGAAATCCCGCAGACGGTTATCGACAAGGAACTGGAAATCGCAAAGGAGAAATTCCGTAACGAAGGAAAACCGGAAGCGATGCTTGATAAAATTGCCCAGGGTTCGCTGCAGAAATGGTTCCAGGAATCAGCCCTGCTGGAACAGGCTTTCATCAAAGAGGGCAAGATATCGGTAAAACAGTACCTGGCCCAGAATGACAAAGGGTTGACCGTTACCGGTTTTGAAAGATATGCTCTTGGTTCTTAAAAGGATTGCGTAAAATATCTCAAAAAGGTTTCCTGTTTCAGGAAACCTTTTTTATTTTCAGACGGAAATCACGTACCTTTAATCGCAAATTAGAGTTGAAAATGAACAATTACCAGCGAATTTTACTGAAGCTGAGCGGTGAATCGCTCATGGGAGACCAGAAAAGCGGGATAGATCCCGTTAAACTCAACGATTATGCTGAAGAGATCAGTGCAGTTTCCCGCATGGGTGTCAGCGTCGGGATCGTGATCGGCGGAGGTAATATTTTCAGAGGCCTCGGCGGCGTTTCAAAAGGCGTGGATCGTGTGACGGGCGACCAGATGGGGATGCTGGCGACAGTGATTAACAGCCTGGCCTTACAGTCGGCACTGACCGGTGCCGGAACAAAAGCCACCGTATTTACCTCCATCAGGATGGAACCCGTCGGGGAATACTATTCGAAGCAAAAGGCCTTGAAAGCAATCAGCGACGGAAATGTTGCCATCATTGCCGGAGGAACGGGAAATCCCTTCTTTACCACCGATTCGGCAAGCGCCCTTCGGGGGATTGAACTCGAAGCTGACGTGCTCCTTAAAGGAACCCGCGTTGACGGAGTATTCAGTGCCGATCCGGAAAAAGTGCCAGGAGCCACTCGCTATGACACCATCTCCTTCGATGAGGTTTACCGACTCGGGTTAAAAGTCATGGATCTGACAGCCACTGTTTTATGCAAGGAAAATAACCTTCCGCTCATCGTTTTTAATATGGATGTGAAAGGCAACCTGCTCAGGCTCGTCAATGGTGAAAAAGTGGGAACCCTGGTTTATGTCTGACAAAAGTCCGTTTTTTTACTGATATAGGGTTTTTTTCGATTTTTTTTTATATTTGTAACCGATCTTAACAGTTGGGAATAAAAACGGTTATGCACGAAGAAGCACAATTTATTTTGGACTACTGCAAGGAAAAAATGGAAACGACCATTGAGCATCTCGAAAAAGAGTTGTTGCATATCCGAGCGGGAAAATCCAATCCTGCCATGATCGATTCCGTAATGGTTGATTATTACGGAAGTATGGTCCCGCTGAACCAGGTCTCCAACATCAGTACACCCGATCCCAGGACCATTGCCGTCCAGCCTTGGGAGAAAAAAATGATCCCGGTGATCGAAAAAGCGATCATGGCAGCCAACCTGGGTTTTAACCCGGATAACAACGGGGAGATCATTCGCATCAATATTCCTCCCCTGACTGAAGAAAGGAGAAAAAACCTTGTAAAACAGGCCAATAAAGAGGGAGAGAATGCCAAGGTGAGTATTCGTGCGGCACGAAAAGTGAGCAACGAAAATCTGAAGAAACTCCTGAAATCAGGATTGCCTGAAGATATGGAAAAAGATGCGGAACAAATTGTTCAAAAATATACTGATGAATTTGTAAAAAAAATTGATATCTTAGTGGCAGCTAAGGAAAAGGATATTATGACCATTTAATAGTTTCTAGTTTTCTGTTTTCTGAACATTGTTTAATTGTTTTCATGGCTTTGAGGCAGCACCAAATGGGGCTGCCTTTTTTCATCAGGATACCTCGCTGACGGCGGTACGGAGAAAGTCACGGGCATAATAGTCGGGGTCTATGATTTCTCCGTTCCAGACGACAATGTCGAGGTCAATGGTGCGGGGACCGAAGCGGGGGACTGTGCGGTCACGGCCTGTCCGGTCCTCGACTTCTTTCAGCAGTCGTTCCAGTTCTTCCTGCGACAGGGCGGTTGTGATACGGACAGCTCCGTTTACAAAATCGGGCTGGCCGGTCATCCCCACAGGGGTAGTGGTGATAAGTTCCGATACCTTTTCGATAGTCACCCTTTCGCCCAGCAACTGCAAAGCCAGGGGGATATTTTCTTCCGCCCTGATATTAGACCCTATGCCAATGATGGCCACATTCATCGACGGGCCTCCATTTCTGCTGAGACCGATTCCGCAAAACGAAGGGCACCCGGTTTGTCAACCTGCACAATGGCTTTTTTAACCTTCTGGTTCTCCATCACCAAAACAAGAATTTTGTGCGTCAGCACTTCAAGCAAATGAAAGCGCCCTTCCTCCACCAGAGAAATGACCTGCTTGGTTATTTTCTTGTAATCGTAAATCCCTTCAGGGTCATCCGTTTCAAGGGCATGCGCCGGGACATCGACTTCCATCTCCAGGTTGATGATGACTTCCTGTTTGTTTACCTTTTCCTCGGGATTGAAGCCAATAAAGGTTTGAAGGGCGAGATTTTTAATCCGGATTAAGGCCATACTTTTGTTTTGTGACTGAATGATCATTTTTCCCGTGATGTGCTGTTGCCGGGTCCTTTATTTCCCGCGATATGCTGTTACCAGGTCCTTTATATGAGATGCTCTCCTCCGTCGCAGAAAAAGAGCTGGCCTGTAAGGTAATCATTTTTAAGAATATAATCAAGGGAGTTAAGGATAGGCCTGATTCCGCCGGGTTTTTTCATGGGAATCCTTTCCGAAAGTTTCTGCAGATATGTTTCTCCCTTGCCCTCAGGAGGAAGGGTCAATCCCGGGGCGATGGCATTGACCCTGACGGAAGGTCCGTAAGCGGCGGCAGCCATTTTTGTGAGTTCCCACAATGCTTTCTTGGACAGGGTATAGGCAGCATGCTCCTGCCGGTTGCCTGTGATGCGTGTGTCCGCCATGTTGATGATCACCCCTTCTTCACACAGGTTGATGAATTCCCGCATCAGGATAAAAGGGGCCCTCAGATTGACCCCCATCTGCCGGTCGAAAAATCCGGTGGAAGTGCCTAACAAAGTACCGGGGTCAAAGACCGAGGCATTGTTAATCAACAACCGGGGCTTTCCCATTTTTTCGATGACCCGGGGGACCAGCCTTTCGGTTTCTTCAGCGGAATGAAGGTCGGCCTGAAAAATCATGAAGGATTGTCCGGAATAGTGCCCCGCAAGTTGGCGGGCAAAAGTTTCGGCTTCATCAGTAGAACGGTTGAAATGAATGGCGATATCCCAACCTCCCGCTGCCAGATGCCCGGCCATGGCCTTACCAATCCTCCGGGCCGCACCGGTGATCAGTGCAATCCCCTGTTTGCGTAAATGCTGATCATTCCCCATACATCTTAACCTTAACCTTCTTCGGTTGCCGAAGATTCAGCGGAGGCGACACTCTCAAACTCAACCTTAGCCTCAGCTTAGTCCATCTCCCATTCGCAGCCCTCTTTCTTATCCTTCACAGAGATGCCGATCCTGGCCAGTTCGCTGCGGATATAGTCTGAAGTAGTCCAGTCTTTCTTTGCTTTGGCATCCATTCTTATTTTGAGGGTGAGTTCCACCAGTTGCCTGATGGTTTCTGAATTTCCGGCTGGATTGTTTTCTTCCCGAAGCCCCAGGATATCGAACAGCCAGGTGTGGAAAATACTTTTCAGCTTATCCAGATCTTCTGCCGATACCGAAGCCAATCCCTCACTGACCTGATTGATTATTCTGACCCCGTCGAAGAGATGGGCAATCAGGATGGGGCTATTGAGATCATCGTTGATGGCTTCCCTGCAATTCTCTTCCAGCGCACCGATATCGACAGTTGATGTCGCGGAAGCTGTCAGTTTTGGAAGAAGGGCGGCCGCTTTCATCAACCGTTCGAGGCCTTTTCCTGCTGACTGGAGGGCTTCGTTTGAGAAGTCGAGAGTACTGCGGTAATGGGCCTGGAGGATAAAAAACCGGATGGTCATGGGAGAGTAGGCGCTATCGAGCAGGGGATGGTTTCCGGAAAAGAGTTCGTCGAGGGTGATGAAGTTCCCCAGGGAGCGCGCCATTTTCTGTCCGTTGATGGTAATCATGTTGTTGTGCATCCAGTAACGGACCGATGAATGTCCCGAAGCCGCCGTTGACTGGGCGATCTCGCATTCGTGGTGGGGGAACTGCAGGTCCATTCCTCCCCCGTGGATGTCGAAAACTTCTCCGAGGTATTTCATGCTCATGGCGGAGCATTCGAGGTGCCATCCCGGGAATCCCATGCCCCATTCCGAAGGCCATTGCATGATGTGCCCGGGGCTGGCCTTTTTCCACAACGCGAAATCAAAGGGATTCTTCTTCTCTTCCTGCCCCTCCAGGTTACGGGTGTTGGCCACCATCTCTTCCAGATTCCGGCCCGACAGGATTCCGTAGCGGTATCGGGTGTTGTATTTTTCGACATCGAAATAGACCGACCCGTTTACTTCATAGGCAAATCCATTTTCGAGAATTCTTTTGATCAGCAACTGCTGTTCGATGATATGAGCTGAGGCGCGGGGTTCAATACAGGGGGGAAGGGTATTCAGCTGGGCCATGTTACGGTGGAAGGTGTTCAAGTATTTTTGAACCACTTCCATGGGCTCCAACTGTTCCAATCGCGCTTTTTTGACAATTTTGTCCTCTCCTGATTCTTCAATCTCATCTTCAAGGTGCCCCACGTCGGTGATGTTCCGCACATACCGGACTTTGTAGCCAAGATGGAGAAGATAGCGGTACAGTAAGTCAAAGGTGACGGCAGGCCTGGCATGTCCCAGGTGTGCGTTGCTGTAAACGGTGGGACCACAAACATACAAGCCTGTCTTCCCGGGGATCAGGGGCTCGAAAACCTCTTTCCCGCGGCTTAGTGAATTGTAAATAGTGAGTGGTTTTGCCATTCCTCGGGGTTTTATAGTCTGTAAAAATCCCGGACAGATATCCGGTCAGGTAATAATTTCCGTTTCAGGAAGTGTCATCCCCTCATTCGTCTCTTCCTTTGGTTCGCTTGGAATTCCATTTTTAACTTCCTTATCTTTTGAGGAAGCGTGATCATTGAAGAAATTGCGGTAGAAAAGCAAGATCGAAAAGATCCCAACGGTAATCGAACTGTCGGCAATGTTAAAAACCGGCCTGAAGAAAATGAACTCATTTCCTCCCAGGAAGGGAAACCAGTCGGGATAGGTACCCCTCAGGATCGGGAAATACAACATGTCGACCACTTTGCCGTGGAGGAAGGTTTCATACCCTCCTCCCGCTGGCAGAAATTCTGCCACCTGCCCATGGCTGTGGCTGAAAATCATACCGTAAAATACACTGTCGATGATATTCCCGATGGCCCCTGCCAGAACAAGCGCCAGGCTGATCATGAATCCGCGGGGAGCCTCCTGTTTGTTAAGCCTCAGAAGGTACCACCCGATGACCGTTGCGGCCACGATGCGGAAAACAGTGAGAATGATCTTTCCGTATTCGCCGGCAAACTCAAAGCCAAAGGCTATGCCGTTGTTCTCGACAAAATGGATGATAAACCAGTTGCCGGCAACACGAAACTCCTGCCCCAGCACCATGTGCGTTTTGATCCAGAACTTTAAAACCTGGTCTGCAACGATAATGATGATAATAATCAGCAGAGCCAGGTTCAGTTTTGACAATTTCCTCATTACGGGATGTTACTTCTGGTTCTTTTTCGCATCGATACTTAGGGTGGCGTGCGGCACTGCACGGAGTCTCTCCTTGGAAATCAGTTTTCCCGTTTCCCGGCAAATCCCGTATGTTTTGTTTTCGATCCTGATCAAAGCAGCCTGCAAATGCTGAATGAATTTAAGCTGCCGTTGTGCCAGTTTGCCAGCTTCCTCTTTTGAAAGCGTTGCCGCTCCTTCTTCCAACACCTTAAAAGTCGGAGAAGTATCCATCACATCATTACCATCATTGTGGGTAAGCGAGTTCTTATACAGTTCGTAATCCTTTTGGGCTTTTTCAATCTTCTTGATAATCAGCTCCTTGAATTCCTGCAATTCTGCATCGGAATATCGGTTCTTCTCTCTCATAATTCATTTTTTTTTAAAAATTAGAAATCAATCTTAGTTTCATTCCTGATCCTAAAATTAGGAATTATTTCTGCCTTTTATCAGGTTTTACAACATATCGATTCTTTGCATTTTTTATCTTTTTTCGACGAGAATCCAGGTTTCAACTCCCGGATCTATTTCGATAAGTTTGGCATCGGGGGAGTTGATATCGGGCACGAGTTCCAAGCTGGTGGCCAGCGTTTGAGCACTGATATATTCGCAATGGATCCTGACGGCTTCATCCAGTTTATCATGTTTTGCAATGCTCACACCGATCCTGTCGGTAACTTCGAACCCGCTCTCTTTTCTGATGTTCTGGATTTTGTTGATGAATTCCCTGGCAATCCCTTCCATGCGCAATTCCGGCGTAATATTAACATCGAGGGCAATGGTGATATTTCCGTCGCTGCTGACCAGCCAACCGGGAATATCTTCCGTAAAGATTTCAACGTCTTCCGGGATCAGGGTGATCTCCTGATTTTGTACCAGCAAGACCATCTGTCCCGATTTTTCCATTTCTGCAATATCCTTTCCGCTCACCCCGGCCAGTGACTGGCTGACCTCTTTCATCAGTTTGCCAACTTTCGGTCCCAAAATTTTAAAATTGGGTTTTATTTTTTTTCGGATGATTTCCGAAGAATCGTTCAGGAATTCCACTTCCCTGACGTTCACCTCGGTGAGTATGATGTTTTTGACCGCTTCGAATTGTTTTCTGAAGTGGTCGGTGAGTACCGGGACCATAATTTTCCCCAATGGCTGTCTGACCTTGATTTTTTCCTTCCTGCGAAGAGCGAGGATCATGGAGGATGCTTTCTGGGCGATGTCCATTTTCTCTTCGAGATCTTTGTCCACCAGCTTCATGTCAGGTTCGGGGAAATCGGCCAGGTGGACGCTCTGGTCGGGTTCTTTCCCGGTCACCCTGTTCAGGTCGGTGTACAGCAGGTCGGCATAGAAGGGAGCGATGGGTGCCATCAGTTTAGACACCGTAACCAGGCAAGTATACAGGGTTTGGTAGGCCGATATTTTATCCTGATGGTACTCTCCGCCCCAGTAACGTTTCCGGCTTAGTCGGACAAACCAGTTGCTCAGGTTTTCAATGACAAAGTCAGTGATGGCCCTGCCGGCGCGAGTGGGTTCGTAGTTTTCGTAACCGTCAGAAACTTCGGCAACCAGCGAATTGAGTAGGGAAAGGATCCACCGGTCCAGCTCAGGCCTTTCATTTACGGGAATTTCTTCTTCGGCACACCTGAATTTGTCCACATTGGCATACAAGGCGAAGAAACTGTAGGTATTGTAAAGGGTTCCGAAGAATTTTCTGCGGACTTCATCGACGCCGGCCAAATCAAATTTCAGGTTATCCCAGGGCTGGGAGTTGGTAATCAGATACCAGCGCAACGGATCAGAGCCATATTCTTCAATGGTCTCAAACGGATCAACGGCATTTCCGAGACGTTTTGACATTTTGTTGCCGTTTTTGTCAAGGATAAGCCCGTTAGAGATGATGTTCCTGAAAGATACCGATTCGCTGATCATCGTGGATATGGCGTGGAGGGTAAAAAACCATCCGCGGGTCTGGTCAACGCCTTCCGCAATAAAATCGGCAGGGAATGGCAGCAACCTTTTCCCTTCGGGCAGAGGTTTCCCGGGTTCCTGAATTTCCGTTTCAAAGGGGTAGTGCCATTGTGCATAGGGCATTGCGCCGGAATCAAACCAGACATCGATCAGGTCAGGTTCACGGACCATCCTTGTCCCTTCGGAAGAGACCAGGACGATCTCATCGACATACGGGCGGTGAAGGTCAATTTTCCTATAATTTTCTGCCGTATACAATCCCGGGATAAAACCATCGTACGGGTTTTTCTCCATGTAGCCGGCTTTGACAGACAGGTTTATTTCATCTATCAATTCTTCCACCGAGCCGATGCATTTTTCTTCTTTCCCGTCTTCTGTTCGCCAGATGGGCAGAGGGGTTCCCCAGAAGCGTGACCTGCTGAGGTTCCAGTCCACCAGGTTCTCCAGCCAGTTTCCGAAGCGCCCGGTACCCGTTGATTTGGGTTTCCAGTTGATGGTGTTGTTGAGTCCGATTAGCTTCTCCTTAACGGCTGTGGTCCTAATGAACCAGGCATCGAGGGGATAGTAAAGCACCGGTTTGTCGGTCCGCCAGCAATGGGGATAACTATGGACGTATTTTTCAATTTTGAAAACTTTGTTTTCCTGCTTCAGCATGACGGAAATGTCCACGTCAATGGTGGGTGTCTCCTCTGATGCTGCCGGGTCATAATCGTTTTTGACAAAACGGCCGGCAAAATGGCCGTAACTTTCCGGGTTGACATATTGCTCCAGGAAACGGGAATCCATCTTGTCGAGCGGGTAAAAGCGGCCTTTCCGGTCAACCAGCGGTTGCAGTCTGCCTTCGCTGTCAATGATGTGCAACGGGGCGATTCCATGTTGCTTGCCCACCCTGTCGTCATCGGCGCCAAATGTGGGTGCGATGTGGACAATGCCGGTCCCGTCTTCGGTGGTCACAAAATCGCCGGTAATCACCCGGAATGCATCTCCCATCGGCCTGACCCAGTCAATAAGCTGTTCATAATGAATGCCTTCAAGCGTTTGCCCGGAATATTCTTCCAGTATCCTGAAGGGGATTTTTTTTGATCCGGCGGTGTATTTGTCCAAGGGCAGGATAGCATGGGCGGGATCAAAGAAGGATCCTACCAGTTCTTTCGCAAGGATCAGCGTAACTGGTATGCCGGAATAGGGGTTGAAGGTTCTGACTTTGACATAGGTGATGGAAGGTCCGACACACAGAGCGGTATTGGAGGGAAGGGTCCAGGGCGTGGTGGTCCATGCCAGGAAAAAAAGATCGGAGTCGACATCGCGGAATAGGAATTCCGAGGTTTCGTTTCTGATGATCTTGAATTGTGCTACGGCGGAAGTGTCTTTCACGTCGCGATAACATCCCGGTTGGTTCAGTTCATGCGAACTCAGCCCGCTTCCTGCGGCCGGTGAAAAGGGCTGAATGGTATATCCCTTGTACAGAAGGCCCTTGTCATAAATCCGGCGCAGCAGGTTCCAGAGGGTCTCAATGTAACGGTTGTCGTAAGTGATATAGGGATCGTCCATGTTCACCCAATACCCCATTTGCCGGGTAAGTTCCTCCCACTCGCGGGTATACTTCATCACCTCGGTACGGCAGGCTTCGTTGTACTCCTCAATGGAGATGTTCTTCCCAATATCTTCTTTGGTGATATTCAGGGTTTTTTCAACACTCAGCTCAATGGGAAGTCCGTGGGTATCCCATCCGGCCTTGCGGTAAACCCGGTACCCCTTCATGGTTTTATAACGGCAGAAAAGGTCCTTGATGGTCCGCGACATCACATGGTGAATGCCCGGCATCCCGTTGGCCGAAGGAGGGCCTTCATAAAACACAAAAGTGGAATGCCCTTCACGAGTGTATATGCTTTTGTGAAATGTGTCATCCTCCTCCCACCGCCGACGGACCTCCTTATTGATCAGCGAAAGATTTAACTGCTTGTATTCCTTAAACTTCAATGACATCTGAATTGCAAATTACCTGCTTTTTAAAAAATGCACAAATATAGGGTTTTATTTCGTTCCCGAGTCAGAAAACTGCTGTTATTCCTGGTCCTGAAAGCTCATTGCGGAAACAAAAAAACCCGGCTGTGCCGGGTTTAATACGATCGTTGCAAAGGCACTTTTATTCAACGCCAAATTTATAAATGCAAATAGAGTAATATTCCTGTCCGGGTTCCAGGATGACGGAAGGGAATTCCAGATGGTTCGGACTGTCGGGGAAGTGCTGGGTTTCGAGGCACAAAGCACCCCGGTGATTGTAAACTTTGCCGTTTTTGCCGGTATCTTTTCCATTCAGGAAGTTGCCCCCGTAGAACTGAATGGCGGGTTCATTGGTGAATACCTCCATGGTGCGCCCCGTGGAAGGTTCAACCACCCTGGCTGCCAGGGTCAGCCCCGGCCCCGACGGAGTCGTTAAAACCCAGTTGTGATCATAGCCCTGACCATATTTTAATTGCTCGTTGTCGTCATTCACCCGGGCACCGATGGCCATCGGCGTTCTGAAATCAAAAGGAGTGCCGTCAACCGGGGCAATCTCGCCAGTGGGGATCAAACCTCCGTCAACGGGGGTGTAAAAGGGTGCATTGATATATAAAACATGATCGTTGATGTCCCCTTCGCCCGCACCTTTCAGATTGAAATAGGAATGGTGGGTCAGGTTGACAGGAGTCGGTTTGTCGGTGGTCGCCCTGTATTCAATTTTAAGCTCATTGTCAGGAGTCAGCTCATAGGTGACATTCACCTGCAGGTTGCCGGGATAACCCTCTTCCCCGTCCGGGGAAAGATAACTCAGCAGAACAGTTTTTTCATCGGACTGGACAGCATCCCAGACCACATCGTTGTACCCTTTGACTCCTCCGTGAAGATGGTTGATCCCGTCGTTGGCGGCCAAAGTGTAGACAGAGTCGTTCAGCGTGAAACGGGCATTGCCGATACGGTTCCCGTACCGTCCCACCAGGGTGCCGTAATAAATCTCATTCGAATTGAGGTAACCGTCGAGCGTGGAATAACCCAGGACCACATCAGTGAACCGCCCTTCCCGGTCAGGAACCCAAAGATCAACCACCCTGCCGCCGAAATTGGTGATCTGAACAACCATGCCCTGCTCATTCTTCAGGGTGAAAAGTTCAACTTTCTTTCCGTCAAGCTCTCCTCCGAAAGCCAGCGGATCAACGACCGGTAATTGCTCGGGCGCTTTCTTGCATCCTAAAATCAAAAACAAACCTGCTAACATGATAAGTTGTCTTGTCTTCATCTGTTTAAATTATTTAGTTAATGTGTTACATCCTGTGACATGTAACCGGTTCCGCCGGACTCCGTTTCCCATGTGAACCATCCTCACTCATGTAGCATCACGGTGAACAGACGTTCCAAAATAAGAGTATTTTATACTGTTTTATGCAAAATTAATCCATTTGTCTGATTCAGCGTACACCAGAGGATAAAAAATTACGGAGGCTGCTTACACGGGGGTCACTCCTTTTTTGAGAATGATGTTTCCGTATTTGGCAGTTTCTCCGGTCATCACCACAGCGAACGCTGAACGGGTTCGTTCGTAAAAAGAGAATCGTTCAATGCGGGCGATGGACCTGATTTCCGGATTTGTTTTCCGGATGCTTGTCAGGTAGGCATTTTCCACCGAAGGATCAAGCTGGTCACCCGGGACGGGAGCCATCATGATCAGGGGTGCATCCACATAACTGTCAAGTTCAAAGAGGGGGAGGATGGCCTCCAACAGCCCGGGGATAGGCAGTCCGTCAGCCCTTATGATCCTGTTGTTGAAGGATTCCCCCGGGAAATGGGCGTCGGCAAGGACGATTTCATCTCCATGCCCCATGCGGGCCAAAACTTCCAGCAGTGCCGGACTGATGAGTGGTGATATTCCTTTTAACATAACATCAATATAAATCTGTTTGCAAAATGAAATCAAAAAATCCATCTGTGCCGCGACTGGCATCTGTTTCATCCCGCCATGGGGTTATCTTCTTCGTCATACCATTCATATTCATACTGTAACTCATAATGCTGGCTCATACCGCTGCCTCTGCCATTGACAAAGACCGTACTGCTGGTCAGGTTGTTTTCTTGATCATAGGCATGTTCAACCCAAACAAGTTGTGTCCCTTCGTCGTCCACTTCTTCATGACCGAGGTGATTCCCCTTTTCATCATAGAAATAACGGGTGTTGCTGTTTTTTTGGGGAGACTCCACGATGCTGGAAATTACTTTGCCATGGTCGTCATGCTCGTAACAGACTTTTTCAACGAGTTCATCCTCTTCGTCATAGATCAGGTCGGCAATTTTTTGTCCGCTTTTGTTATATTCCGAAACAATCCTGTAATTCTCCCCGGTTTCTTCATTGATCCGCTTGTGCTCAACCAAATTGCCGGCTTCGTCGTATTTGAATTCATCGAGTTCGATGGGGTGCTCTTCCATATCGATAATTTCGTGCCTGATCAGAAGGTGGTCATCCCAGGTGAATTTTTCATGCCGGTCTGTCACGTCTTCATCGTCAACGGTGACTTTTTCGAGAAGTTTTTTATCTTTATCATACCGATAGGTGGTGGTGTCGGTCGAACCGTCAATATAAACTTTCAGCTCTTTGACCACGTCTCCCTTCGCATCCCGTTCAAAGGATGTGGTTTCCGAAGGAGTGTCTTCCTCTGAATAGTAATACTGCCTGATCACGCGGCCCTTTTCATCATATTCCCAGGCGATCTTTTCTGTAAGAAGCCCTCCCGAGGTGTAACTGCTTTGCGACAAAGTCTCTCCTTTCCCGGTGAATTCCGTCACACTGAAAAGGTAAGGCAGGGTTTTCATCTGCCCTTGTCCGATCCCTACGTTCACCAGGTTGGTGCGGTAAACTGACGCTTTTTTTTTCTGTGGCATTCCTATGAAAATCTGATTTTCCAAAAGTAATAAAAAAGGAGAGCTCAACAGCTCTCCTTTTCAAATGTTAACCCCCAAACACACAATTGTCAGATCTATATCTGACGTGAAGTGCTACAAATATAATCACATTTTATAACAATATGTCGTACTTAAGTAAAAAAAAGTAAAAAATTAAAAAATAATTCAGGAAGATACCTTTCGATCAGCATTGGCCACCCGGTTGCAGCCGTTTAATTGCCCATGTTGATCTGGCTGTTCAGCTTGTCATTTTTATCCTGGTCTTTGAACTGAAGGGAGTATAGGATGGCTTCGACCTGCCGGGTAAGGTTACGTTTGTTTTTGCTGGGTGAGTAAACATAGCCATCGGCCACCACCACCCGCTGGCGGTATGCGTCCAGTTCTGCCAGCATGACGAACGGGCCTCCCATAAAATCGTTTTCCACGCGCCAAAGGCCGCGGACTTCAGCCGCATAGTTCCCGTTGTGCCGGGTGACCTGTAAAACAGATTCCACCCGTCGCTCTGTGGTCATGTAACTGTCTGCCACCGAGCCCGGGACATTGGCCTTGAGGACACTGTCCCGCTTGTCAAGCAGATACTTCAGGGTGAACGTACTGTCGGAGGTGTAAGGAAATGTATAGATCATAACGGCCTGCGATATATCAGGGGTTTCATACCGGACCCAGGTGAAATCCTTCCCCTGGGTGGCTACCTTGTATCCGGGAGGGACGGTCAGGAAAATATCATGGTTTTTTTCCAGAATGTTATAAGCCGCTTTATCGTACAGCTTTTTGTAATTCATGGTAAGTCGGTCCCGTTCCGCCTTCAGGAAATATGCGACAATCTTATCGCTGTTTTCGGTAAAGAGTCTTTCAAATTCCTCGTTGTTTCTTGCATTGATCTGAACGATAGCCTGCGGGTATGCCCATACGTCATTTGCAAAGGTCACGCCGGGATTTTCAATGATGGGAGAAATTTTCGTCTGAATAATGTTCCGTGTGGAAAGGAAGATATCTTTGAATGCTTCGTGAGGTATGGAAACCAGGTCGAAAAGGGGTTCCTCCTGGGGAAGCGACAACTGGGGCTGTGCCAGTGTCTTTCGCAATACATTTCCCGGCGCATCGTCCCACGCCACTTTCGACATAACGACAATCATCTCGCCAGCCTTGCCTGTAATATTCTGGTGGATGATCTTCCCTCCCTTTTGTTGACAGGCAGTTCCGAAGACAAAAAGAATCAAAAGCAGTATTCCAATTTTGGTTTTCATAATGGGTATATTAAGTGTTTATTTTCCTGCGTTTTTGCAACAAAAACCTTACCAAGTTGATTCAAAATCCCGTCAGTCTGCGCTGTTAACATTAAATAACGGATGAATCCTTTTATTCATTCCGGGATTCTGCTGACCGCAGAATGATCCATGCATGCTTCCAACAGTTCCGATACCGTTCTCCCATTCACCGGGTGGACAAAATCAGGGGCGATATCGGCCAGCGGGAGTAACACAAAACGCCTTTCGGCCAGCAGCGGGTGGGGAATGGTCAGTTCCGGGGTGGCGATGACCAGGTCGCCGTAAAACAGGATATCAATATCCATTTTCCGGGACAGGTACTGTCCGGCTTTTCTGCGGCGCCCGAAATGTTTTTCTATGATTCTGATTTTTTTCAGAACTTCGTGCGGGGGTAGCACCGTAGCGGTTATGACAACCTGATTCCGGAATTGTGACCTGGATGAAAATCCCCACGGAGGCGACTCATAGGATGGGGAAATCAACAGGCATTCCCCGATGGTGTCACCGATCATGGAGAGGGTTTCGCTAAAAATTTCATCCTGATTTCCAAGATTTCCGCCCAAGCATAAGAATAGTTGGTGTTCTTCCATTATTTTTGTGTAATTTCTGTTTTGTCTTACAGACCTATCATTACAAAAGTATAAATCCGGAATAAACATTTTATTATGAGAGATTTTTTTAAGTATACCTTAGCGACGATAACGGGTATCATTCTGATCAGCGTGATCGGATTGTTTATCATGCTGGCGGTTTTCGGAGCCCTGGTCGCCTCGACCGAGAAACAGGTAGTGGTTCAAAACCAGAGCATGCTGATTCTGAAGTTGGACAATCAGATTGTGGACCGGGCCCCGAACGATCCCTTTGCCAACCTGGAAATTCCCGGCTTAAGCATGGCAAAAAAACTGGGTCTTGACAAAATCATTAAGGCCATTGAAAAGGCCAGGGACGACGACCGGATCAAGGGGATTTTCCTTGACGTTTCGGTGATGAACTCGGGGATGGCGGCGGTTGAGGAGATCAGGAATGCCCTGATTGCTTTCAGGGATTCCAGTTCCAAGCCGGTCTATGCTTACAGTGACTTGTACGAACAGAAAACCTATTACCTGGCCAGCGTGGCTGACAAGGTCGTTCTGAATCCCCGGGGGAGGCTGGATTTCCGGGGCCTGGGGGGGGAAGTTACCTTTTACAAGAATGCCCTGGAGAAACTGGGCGTTGAGATGCAGGTGGTGCGTCACGGCAAATTCAAATCGGCTGTCGAGCCTTTTCTGCTGGAAGAGATGAGTCCTGAAAACCGCGAACAACGGCTGGTATATATGGGCAGCATGTGGAACCATATGCTGAATGGAATTTCCCAGGAGCGGGGCATCCCCGTTGACCGGCTGAACGAACTGGCCGATCAGATGATGACCTTCAGGAGCGCAGCAACAGCCCTGGAAGCAGGATTGGTGGACACCCTCAAATACAAGGACCAGGTGCTGGATGACCTGCGGCAAATCACCGGAACAGCGGCAAAAAAGGGGATCAATGTGGTGAATGTGGCCGATTATGCCAAAGCACCCCTGAAAAAGGGAGCCAAAAAGAGTACCTTCTCCCGCAACAAAATCGCTGTCATCTACGCCAGTGGCGAAATCGGAACTAGTATTGTGAGCGGCGAGGGCATCAACGGTGACAAATTATCGCGTGAAATACGCAAGGTAAGACAGGATTCCTCTTACAAGGCCATTGTCCTGCGCGTCAATTCCCCGGGAGGCGATGCCTATGCCTCGGAAGTGATCTGGCGTGAGGTCAAACTGGCGGCAGACGAGAAGACGGTGGTCGTTTCCATGGGAGATGTGGCCGCTTCGGGTGGGTATTACATCGCCTGCGCTGCCGATAAAATTGTCGCCCATCCCAATACCATCACCGGATCCATCGGCGTGTTCGGAATGATTCCCAATGCAGGTGAGCTGCTGGGTGAAACCCTCGGAATCACCACCGATGTGGTCAAAACCAATGAACATTCCGATATGCCTTCACTCACCAGGCCCATGTCCCCCTTTGAAAGGAATCTGATGCAGAGTTTCATTGAAGAGACGTATGCCCTTTTTGTGTCGCGGGTTGCCGATGGCCGCAAGATGGAGTCCGCAGCTGTCGATTCCATCGGGCAGGGAAGGGTCTGGAGCGGCGAAAATGCCCTGAATATCGGACTGGTGGATGAATTGGGAGGCCTCGACAAAGCCGTGGAAATGGCGGCAGATCTGGCTGGACTGGAAAATTACCGGACCGTGAGCCTGCCGGAGCTTTCCGACCCGTTCACCGAAATGCTGAAAGGAGGAAGTGACAATGCTCGCACCTGGTTCCTGAAAAGAGAACTCGGTGAAGCCTGGATTTATTATGACCGGATTGCGAAACTGAGACAGATGAACGGTCTCTATGCCAGGATGCCTTACGATGTGACAATCAGATAGTAAGACGATAGTTTGAACCCACATTCCCACACCCGGGAAAACAGGAAGAATCCGCCTGTTTTCCCGGGTGTGTAGTTTTATCGTCCAATATTTATTACTTTAGTGACCTAAACTCAATGTACTTTCTCTTGTATAAATGATGTTTAGACAATGACTGACAGACAGGCGTTTTATCATTAATTATTTACCTAATGTTTTGATGTTGTTTGTTGTTTATTTGATGCTAATTTGTAACTTTGTTTCAGATTAACAACAATACAGCAACAATGAAAGTACATTTGAGGCAGAGAAAGCAAACGGTTAAGGCAGACAGCCAAACCGGTAACGATCAAAAGCAGAGAAAGCAGACCGGCAAAGCTCAAATTTCTCTTTACCTTGAGATCTACAAAGGCACTGTTAAGGCACCTGATGGCAAGATCAAAGTTTTGAGAGATTACAAATACCTTAATCTTTACCTGATTGACAAACCGGTAACACCTCTTGACAGACAGCATAATAAAGAAACATTGCAGCTGGCCAATGACATCAAGTCAAAAACTGAGCTTGAGATAAAAAACGGTCTTTATGGTTTTTCATCAGTCACAAAAGACAAAGTTAATTTCATAGAATTTTTCAAGGCTGAGGCAGAAAAGAAAACAACTCAGATCTGGATGGCCACAGTGACCCAGCTGATCAGCTTTGCCGGTAAAAATGTTTCATTTGCTCAGGTAACACCAGCTTTCTGTCAAGAATTTAAAGACTACCTTGAGGCACTGGTCAAAGCTGGCAATAATGCAGACAAAAAGCAAAAGGCACTTTCAGCCAATTCAGCAAACATCTATTATTCAACTTTCAAAACCTGCCTTAAATCTGCCAGAGACAGAAATATTATAAAATTTAATCCATGCAGCGACATCAAGCCGCCAAAGCAAAAACCGGTAAAAAAAGAGTACCTGACAATTGATGAGGTCAGAAAACTGGTTAAGGCAGATTGTAAAGATGAGACCGTCAAAAGGGCATTTTTGTTTTCAGTCTTGACCGGTCTGAGGTGGTCAGACATTCAAAAATTGACATGGTCTGAGGTGGTCAAAACTGGCAATGGTTACCAGTTGGTTTTTAATCAGAAAAAAACAGGTGGTCTTGAGTATATGCCACTGTCAGAGCAAGCCAGAAACATGTTAGGCACTGCTGGTAAATCTGATCAGACTGTTTTTGAAAACCTTGTATATTCTTATCATATCAGCACAATGATTGAAATATGGATGGCAAAGGCAGGCATATATAAGAAAATTACTTTTCATAATGCCAGACATAGTTTTGCAGTCATGCAGCTTGATTTAGGCACTGACATTTACACTGTCAGCCAATTGTTAGGCCACAGCACTTTAAAATCAACTCAAGCTTATGCAAAGATTGTGGATGAGAAAAAAAGGCAGGCTGCCAACAGAATACCAGACATTAATTTTGAGTAACAAAACCTAATAAAACTTAAGGTTCAAATGAAAATTGATGAGAGAGAGATCAGGGAGCTGATGAAATTAGCTCTGCAAGGCCGAATTGATATAAATGACCTGACAGGCACTGAGAAAGCAAACATCTTATATTTTGCAAGACAGGACAAATCAAATGAATTAGAATTTTTGCATAGATTATTAATTGCTAATCCTACACAGAAATGGGAGAATTTAATAAGTTACTCCAGAAAATTAAATGATTGTGATATCCTCATTAACTTGTTAACTCCAGATAAAAACAAGTCGGTTAAATTAGATGGTGCAAAACAGCTGCAAGATAAGGTTAGAGAATATTTGAATGATGGTCAGGCTATCACAAAAGACGGTCTTGAATTAAGATCAAGGCAGATTAGAGAGGCTATAACCTATTTCAAACTGATATTAGCCGACCCTGATGATTACAACCATATCAAAACAGAAGATCTTGACCGACTTAAACAATTCATTACAACCTTTGAGTTATTGGCTGAAAACATCAGCATAAGACTTGAGAAATATTCAAACCAATCAGATCAGCCACAAAAGAAAACATTAGAGCCAATTACCTACCAATGGACTAAGCAGCCAGGCACACAATTGCCAATACTTTACCAGAGGTTAATTAGTGGCGGTTTTATTGACCCTGAGACCACACCAGAGACATTTACAGCCTGTTTCACCGGTCAGCCGGTTGAAAGTATCACTGAAAAGATCCATTGGCTTGAGTCCAAAGTTTTGCTTTCATATTTTGTTGACAGCCTCATCAGGTTTGATAAGATACCAAAAACTAAATTTTGGTCAATTGCAGAAAAGGTTTTTGCCGATGCTGCAAACCTAAAGCAGGCAAAAGGCAACTTTAAAAGTTATGGTGAACCTGGGGGTTATGAAAAAATAGATGATATCCTAAAACAGCTTTAACCTTTACCGTTATTTACTGGTCAAGTAAGGTAAATATCGGTCTATTTCAATGTTTTACTGACTTTCTCATCTTTGCTTTGTCAATGACAAAATAAAGGTTTTGGCCAAAACCATTTTATTAACTTAATGAGTTTTAAAATGGTCAATTTAGAAAGTCTTGATGAGAGATTAAGAAACATTGAAAGCCTGCTTTTAACACAAAAGACGGTCTTAAATTTTGAGGAGGCAGCCGTTTACACCGGCATCAGCAAAAGTTACCTGTATAAACTTTCTTGCAGTGGTGGCATACCATGTTACAAGCCAAACGGCAAGACGCTATTTTTTAACCGTCTTGAGCTTGACCAGTGGTTATTGAGAAACAGAAAAGCCACTAATGCAGAGATTGAGGCAAAGGCAGAGACTTTTGTAACCATTAACAAGACAGCCTTATGACAATTACCGGTTATTTCAGATTTGAGCAGCTGTCTGATGAGGTCAAGTCTGCCAATGGCATAAGGTCAAAAGCAAGAATTGATTGTGTGAAATATGCAGGTAATTGTACCGGCTTGACAAATTTTGTCAATTCAAAAGGTCAGTTATTCTTTTACCTTACACCGGCCAGAGAAATTATAACTGCTGACAGCAAAAGGATTGCTGACTGGTCACTGACAAACAACAGTCAAAACCTAAGCAGCATTTATATTGAAGATCTGGACTACCCAAATTTAGGTTATGGGTATTGCAATTCAAACCGATTGCTGTCTAATGGCCTGCCTAATCCTATGTTTCATTTTAGAAATGATGGTTACCTGTTTTTGGCCAATCCTGATTATTCAGTCATTGAATTGCTCATAGTACCTGATGGCAGGCACCTCATCAGCTTGCATTATCAAAAGCTAATTGATGGTGGTTATGACAGTGAGATCAAAACCCTGAGAGATGAGGGCAAACCATTTTACAGCTATGCTGTCTTATAGTAACCTGTTTCTCTTGACAAATTTTGTCAAATGTATGACAGTGTAAACATTTGGTTAGGCAGTGATCAGGCAGGCATTGAAAACTTGTCTGCCTTTGCTGAAAGCCGATTAACCGACTTGACAGAGATAGTCAGACCAGACGGTCAGGTTATCTTAACCGGTCACCTGCAAAACTACAAGGCCAATGTATCACAGTCAGGCATCAGTCTAAAAGGTTCACTGGCTAAATATTATTTGGGTGACAATATTCAGACATTGACAAGGTCAGACAGTCAGAGAGCAATTGAAAAGATGCAAGATGAAACATTATTACCGATTGATCTGGCAAAGGTAACCCGGTTTGATATTGCAGCTAACCTGCTGATGAGGCATGAACCAAAAGCTTATTATTCATATTTGGGTGACTGCCAATATTACAAAAGGTCACAGCTGCCTGACAGTGTTTATTACAGCAATAGCCAAAGGGTAAAACTGTTTTACAACAAAGCCGCTGAGGTCAAGAAACAAGGCCTGATGCTGCCTGAGGTGACCACTGGTTACAATATACTCAGGTATGAATTAAGGTTCACTGGCAGGCTGACAAAGCAATTTAACCGGTCTGATATAATGGTCAGCACCTTGACAGATGAAAAGTTTTATATTGATGCTGTAAACAGATGGGTACATGAATACCAGTCAATAGACAAGAAAAGAGATCTTAATATCAATTATGAAAATATGAAAAGTCCAAAGGATTTTAACCGGTGGTTGCAATTGTATGCAGTCAATGACATAGGTCAAGACAGGCTGATGCTGGCAATTGATGAGATGAGGTTAAGGCAGACATTTGACAAACCAGAATACTATTCAAGGTTAAAAAAAGAATTGAAACAGCTATGCAATGACCCTGACCGTTCAACCTCATCAGAACTGGTTACTGAGCTCGACAAAAAGGTCAGCCAGATCAGCCAACATTATCGGTAATTTCTAAAGTAGGATAAATTAGACGGTACAAATGGCAAAAGGTAATAAAACAGGTGGCAGAGTGGCAGGCACACCAAACCGGCTAACATCAGAGCTTAGATCTGTTTTAAAAGACATGCTTTTCAATGAACTGCAAAGCCTACCTGATCGACTTGATAAATTGCCAGACAAAGACAGGATTGAGATAATATTAAAACTCATGCCTTTTGTTTGTCCAAAGGTTGAGCCGGTCAGCTCAGGCGGTGACGAGCCGTTTAAATGGGGTTAAATGACCCGGGTGCAAGCAGGGGTACCCATACCGGTCAAAATCTCTTTCAGAACGGTTACACTATCGTGCCCATCAGAAAAATATTGCTCATGCAAAATTGGAGGTAGGGGTATGTTTTTTTCATTAATTTAGTGGCCAATTATCACAGCAAAGTCAAAACAATTTTAGATTTTGTTGCTAATTGTTTATTTTTTACCAGTTCAGTCTATTATAAATAACACATTATCAGTCTCTAAGGCTTGATTTAAAACTTTAGTGACCCAAATTCCGGCTTATGCGCAGGTTGCTTTTGTATCCCGTTTCATTGATTTACGGCATGGTAATGGCCATACGTAACTCTTTGTACGATTACAAATTGCTGAAATCGACCGACTTTGAAATTCCTGTCATTTCCATCGGCAATATTACCGTCGGGGGAACCGGAAAAACTCCCCATACCGAATACCTGATCCGGCTCCTGAAATCGCAGTTTCGTGTCGCTACTCTGAGCAGGGGGTATAAAAGGAAAACCAAAGGTTATCTGGAAGTACATACCACATCGGATGTCACCGAAGCCGGGGATGAACCTTTGCAGATGAAGAAGAAATTCCCTTCTGTCAAGGTATCCGTTTGTGAAAACCGGGTAACGGGGGTTCAGAACCTTCTCAAAGATGAAATGCCACCCGATGTGATTCTCCTCGATGATGCATTTCAGCACCGGAAGATCACCCCTGGCCTCAATATCCTGCTGATTGACTACAACAAACCGCTGAAGGATGACGCTCTCCTTCCGGCAGGAAGGCTGCGGGAGAAACCCGGTCAACTCCGCAGGGCCAATATCATCATTATTACAAAGTGCCCCAACGAAATTGCACCCATCACCCGGAGGATCATGGCCAAGGATGTATCTCTCTTCCCCTACCAGGAACTCTTTTTCACCACTATGGTATATGGTCAGTTGTGCCCTGTATTCCCGGAGGCGCCTAAAATGGACCTCTTCACCGATACCCGGCAGATGGGAATTCTCCTGGTTACCGGAATCGCCGCTCCCGAATACATCATTCAGCATGTCAACAAACTCTCGGGTGAAGTGGAAACCTCCATCTTCCCCGATCACCATCCCTATTCGGAATCCGACATCAACATGATCATCCGGGATTTTTACAGGCTGAAGAATCCCAGAAAGATTATCGTGACCACAGAAAAGGACCTTGTGAGGTTAACCCGGTTTGACCTGTTCACCCATGAATTGAAATCCTCTATGTATTACCTTCCGGTCCAGGTGAAATTCCTTGACAGGGAGGGCAAATTGTTTGATAAAAAAATACTTGAATATGTTGGAGAAAATAAAAGCAACCGCGAATTATTTAGCAGAAAAATCAAACGCCAGGGTTGATACAGGGATTATCCTCGGAACCGGTTTGGGCGGGCTTGTGAAGGAAATTGAAATTTCAGCGACCATTCCCTATAATGAGATTCCCAATTTTCCCGTGTCGACGGTCGATGGCCATGCAGGCCGTCTGATATTCGGCAGGTTGGGCAACAGGGAGGTTCTGGCCATGCAGGGCCGGTTTCATTATTACGAAGGATATGACATGAAAGAGGTGACATTTCCGGTGAGGGTCATGCGTCAACTGGGAATCACCACCCTTTTTGTTTCCAATGCAAGCGGCGGGCTGAATCCCGGGTACAGGGTTGGGGACATCATGCTGATCAGGGATCATATTAATTTTTTCCCTGAACATCCCCTCCGGGGCAGGAACATCAATGAACTGGGCCCCCGTTTTCCTGATATGAGCAAGGTCTATGACGGACAACTGCGGTTAAAAGCCCGGGAAATTGCTGAAAGACATCATTTTGAATTGAAGGAAGGCGTCTATGTGGGCGTTTCGGGTCCTACTTTTGAAACCCCGTCGGAATACCTGATGTTCCGCATTCTGGGAGGAGATGCCGTCGGCATGAGCACAGTCCCTGAAGTGATCGTGGCGCAACATGCAGGTATGCGGATTTTCGGCATTTCTATCATCACCGACAGCGGTGTCCCGGGCCAGATTGTGGAAATCTCGCACGAGGAGGTTCAACAGGTAGCCATGGCTGCGGAACCCAAAATGACCCTTATCATGAAAGAACTGATCGGCAGCCTTTGATCGCTTCCTGTGACCATGGATATTCTTTTTATCTCATTTGCTCCTGTTGCCGTCATTGCCGGATATATCCTGTTTCGCGACAAATACGAAAAGGAGCCTTTCAGGCTGCTTTTTTTGGCGTTGCTCGCCGGAGCACTCATCGTGATCCCCATCCTGGCCGTGGAAAGCTTCCTCTCCCGCCTGGGAGAATCTCTGGAGGGACTCCTCTCCGCTGCCTGGTCAGCCTTTGTAGTCGCCGGATTCACGGAAGAGCTTTTCAAATTCCTCGCCCTTTACCTCTTGATCTGGAAAAGTCCGGAATTCAACGAGAAATATGACGGTATCGTGTACGGAACCTTTATTTCCCTGGGTTTTGCCTCCGTGGAAAATGTGCTTTATGTCATGCAGGACGGCTATGCCACGGGTTTCCTCCGTGCCCTAACCGCGGTACCGGCACATGCCATCTTCGGAATTACCATGGGATTTTACTTCGGCATGGCCCGGTTTTATCCGCAACAACAACGCAACCTGAAACTGATTGCTTTGTCCTTACCCATCCTGCTGCACGGCATCTATGACTTTATCCTGATGACTGAGATTGAATGGCTGTGGATCGTCTTCCTCGGATTCGTCGTTTATTTGTATATATCAGGATTCAGGAGGATGAAAAACCTTTCGGACAGGAGCATTTTCAGAACAGATTTTGATCTTCTAAACAAAAGTTTCGGCCCGAAAGATGAAAATTCCTGATTACAGCGATGTGGTACGGGCACATTCCAGAATTGCCGGAGTGGTCCACCGCACACCCCTCTATTCCTCGGAAAGCATCGACCGGATCACCGGAGGGACTCTTTTTTTCAAATGTGAGAATTTCCAGAAAGTGGGTGCCTTTAAATTCAGGGGAGCCTCCAATGCGGTATTTTCCCTTTCCGGGGAGGAAGCACAGAAAGGGGTAGCCACCCATTCGTCGGGGAATCATGCCGCTGCCCTGGCCCTGGCTGCCCGAATGCGGAATATTCCGGCTTATATCGTGATGCCGTGGACCGCTTCTGAGATAAAGAAGAAAGCGGTGGCCGGGTATGGCGGGATCATCACCTATTGCGAGCCCACACTGGCCGCACGGGAGAGCACCCTGGCGAAAGTGGTCGCCGAAACCGGCGCCACCATGATCCACCCCTATGACAATCTGATGGTCATTGCCGGCCAGGGTACGGCTGCCAAAGAGATGATCGAAGATGCCGGGACTTTCGACATCATCATGGCCCCGGTGGGCGGTGGCGGATTGCTAAGCGGAACCGCCCTCTCCGCCAAATCCCTGTCTCCGGGTGCCCGTGTTATTGCCGCTGAACCGGCAGGGGCCGACGATGCGTTCCGCTCTTTTTATGCCGGAGAGATTTTCCCTTCCGTGGATCCCCGAACAATCGCCGACGGGTTGCTGACATCGCTCAGCGAGCGCACTTTCACCATTATCATGGGCAAGGTTGATGGCATCGTTACCGTTTCGGAGGAGAAAATCGTCGAAGCCATGCGCATGGTTTGGGAACGGATGAAAATCATCATAGAACCCTCTTCGGCCGTTCCCCTGGGCGCCATCCTGGAAGGGAAAGTCGATGTGGCGGGAGTAAAAACTGGGATCATCCTTTCGGGGGGAAATGTCGACCTGGAGAATCTGCCTTTCTGAGAATTCTGCTCAGCCAGTATGATTTTTTAAAGAATCTGAGGTTCTTTGTGTGTGAAAATACGTATATTGTATCCTGCAAACCACACACAACCCATCATGTTAGTCAAAACTTACGGTAGTGCCGTATTTGGTATTCATGCGGCCACTATAACCATTGAGGCGGATGTCACCAAAGGGGTCAAATTTTTCCTGGTAGGCCTTGCCGACAATGCCGTCAAAGAGAGCCAGCAACGGATAGAATCCTCCCTGAGGATACACGGTTATAAATGGCCGAAACAGAAGATCGTAGTCAACATGGCTCCTGCCGATATCCGAAAGGAGGGCTCGGCGTTTGACCTGCCGATGGCTGTCGGTGTTTTGGCCGCTTCGGAACAGCTAAAAACCCACAAACTCGAAAAGTATGTGATGATGGGGGAACTGTCGCTCGACGGGACCCTTCAGCCTGCCAAAGGGGCGTTGCCCGTCGCCGTGAATTCGAGGGCAGAGGGATTTGAGGGGCTCATCCTGCCGAAACAGAATGCACGGGAGGCTGCCGTGGTGGACAAGCTGAAGATTTATGGGGTGGACAATCTCAGGGAAGTGATTGACTTTTTTAATGATGAGGCAGAATTGGAGCAGACCATCGTGGATACGCGGGCTGAGTTTTTCGCCAGGGTGAACCAGAGTGATGTCGACTTTTCGGATGTGAGGGGTCAGGAAAATGTGAAACGGGCCCTGGAGATTGCCGCAGCCGGTGGACACAACCTCATGATGATCGGTCCGCCCGGGTCGGGAAAGACCATGCTGGCCCGGCGGATCCCGACCATTCTCCCTCCGCTGACGCTGAAGGAAGCCCTGGAAACCACCAAGATTCATTCGGTTGCCGGTCGCATCGACAAGGACACCTCGCTGATGACCGTGCGCCCCTTCCGGAGCCCCCACCACACCATTTCCGACATCGCCCTGGTTGGCGGCGGCGCTTTCCCTCAACCCGGAGAAATCAGCCTGGCACACAACGGCGTTTTATTCCTGGATGAACTCCCCGAATTCAGACACAACGTCCTCGAAGTCATGCGTCAGCCCCTCGAGGACCGCAAAATCACCATCTCAAGGGCCCGCTTCTCCATCGAATATCCGGCAAACTTCATGCTCGTCGCTTCCATGAATCCCTGTCCCTGCGGCTATTACAACCATCCCGGAAAAGAATGCGTCTGTCCTCCCGGAATGGTCAGACGCTACCTCAACAGGATTTCAGGTCCACTCTTTGACCGCATCGACATCCACCTCGAAGTGGTCCCCGTTCCCTTCCGGAAACTCGACGAAAAAGAAGCGTCCGAAAAAAGCGAAACCATACGCAATAGGGTTATCTCTGCCCGGCAGATGCAGTCCGACCGCTTCAGGGATTTTCAGAATGTCTATTGCAATGCCATGATGAGCTCCAAAATGATCAGGGAATTCGTCACCCTCGATGCCTCCTGCCGCCTGCTGATCAAGACCGCCTTGGAAAAGCTGGGCCTCTCCGCCAGGGCTTATGACCGCATTTTAAAAGTCTCGCGCACCATCGCCGATCTGGAAGGATCGGAAAAGATCGAAAGCTACCACCTCTCCGAAGCTATCCATTACCGCAGCCTCGACCGGGAAAGCTGGGGAATATGATCCCGGCAGCCGTCGCTGCCCGGAAAATCCCGACCCATCCCATTCTGAAGAGCGGAAAACAAATATAGGTGCCCATCTGATTCCCCTAACCGGAAACTGCCCTCCCAAATCCCTTATTGGTATTGTTTTTCCTGACAAAAATTTGGTCAAACCATTCACCTGTGCTAACTTTACCAAACTGTAAAAGAGACAATTTAAACCGGCAAATCAAATTCGGGAAATTATGAAACGTCCGACTTTTTTCCCATTCGTTTTTAAGGCCCTGGGATGTGCATTTTTATGTTTTTCCCAGATGCCGGTTTTCGGGCAGCTGCCGCTTGTTTCGGGTGACCGGCGGCAGGCTTTGCTCAATGAGCCCATCGATTTGAGCGAGGATTTCCGGAATTTTGCCAATACCTCTTTTCTGGCCGATGAACTGGTCTCTTTCGACCCGGCGACGGGTAGGGGGATGCTCCGGTGGCAGCGGGGGGGTTACAAGACCCGCCAGGCAATCAACAATATGCTGGCCTTTGTGCGGGAGGCGGAAGGAAATGAATTCCCCGGGGGGGAGAATGAAGTGCAACCCGTGCTTCCCTTTTCCGTGGAGTTTGTCACCCCCCGTCCGGTCAGGCTGCGGGTGATGACGGGAACTGTTGTTGATTCGGGGGAGGAATCCCTGATGTTGGCACAGGGTGTTCCCGGCAGAGATACCTCCTGGCGTTATTCCGCACTGGAGGGGAGACATCGTTTCCCCAATGCCGGCGGGTCGGTGGTCATCCGCAAAAAACCCTGGCGTGTTGAATTTTACAAACCCGACGGAAAACTGATTTCCAAAACCAACCACCTCTCCGATAACAATGTTACCTATACTTCGGTATTGCCCTTCGGCTTTGTCAGGCGTTCGTCGGACTACTTCCGGAGCGTAGCCGCTGTCTTTTCCCTCTCTCCCGGAGAAAAGATCTACGGGATGGGAGAACATTTAAAGGCTTTGAACAAAAGAGGGCAGACGGTGGTACTGGGGGGTGACGATGCCAACGGGGTAATGAACGAGACCATGCACAAACCCATTCCCTTTTACCTCAGCAGCAATGGGTACGGGCTCTTCTGCATCCCCTCCGATGACCTGCTGGTACCGTTGACCCTCCGGCGCAGCGGTGGGAAATTCCGCCTTTCTGACGATCCCTGCCGGGGAAAGATCCGATGGAGGGTTATCCCCGCTGCTAGCCGCATCAGGTGACCATTCCGGTCATGTTTACATTGTCATTTTTATTCACCTGCTAAATAAATATCACCATGAAAAAAATCTTTCTTATCCTGTTTCTTTTCGGATTGTGGAACTGCACACCGAAACCCTCGGCTGAAATTGTTGAGGCCGTGAAACTCAATTCTCTCGGTTTTTTGCCTGAGAGCGTCAAGGAAGCAACCATTACATCCCCCTGTTCCGAATTTGTGGTTCGGGAAGCTGCTTCAGGAAAAGTGGTTTTCAAAGACTCCGTTACCGGTCCCGTTGCCCAGGAAGATATCGGTGGGGAGGTGTGGAATGCCGACTTCAGCGGGGTGACCACCCCCGGCACCTATTATATCGAGGTTCCCGGTGTGGGGAGGTCCATCGATTTCCCTGTAGGGGAGAAAGTTTATAACGATGCTTATGTAACCGCAATGCGGGGATTTTACCTCTGGCGCTGTGGCATGGAGGTGGATGGCGAACACCAGGGGAATCACTACCACCAGGCAGCCTGTCATCTGAATGACGGGTATGAAGATTACCTGGGAAAGGCAGGCAGCCGGCGCGACGGTACCGGAGGATGGCATGATGCGGGCGACTACGGGAAGTATGTGGTCAATGCCGGGGTGACCGTGGGAGTCCTTTTCCTGGCATGGGAACATTTTCAACCGCAGCTTGAGAAGATC
>Ga0209201_1000854_pt1 | contig 39202 bp, 30 predicted proteins | sample AD_UKC055_MetaG_FD_184411 | JGI IMG/M metagenome (GOLD analysis project Ga0209201, IMG submission 184411) | Active sludge microbial communities of municipal wastewater-treating anaerobic digesters from USA - AD_UKC055_MetaG (SPAdes) (version 2) | ecosystem: Engineered > Bioreactor > Anaerobic >... | reverse complement strand
CGGCCGGGTTTTACCCACAGGGCCGATCCAGGCGTCAATACGCCCGCTTGGACTGCCCGCTCAGCTGCGCTGCCGACCCGGCCACAATCCAAATCCGCCCAAATCACTTTCTCGAATCCGGCGTGGGTGCGGACCGCGATCTCTCCGATCTTTGTTGCACAAGTCCGGGTCTTATGCTTAACTACCCTTGTGTTGACTTAAGTGGACTGGGGTCGTAGCTCAGTTGGCAGAGCGTCTCGTTCGCAATGAGAAGGTCAGGGGTTCGACTCCCCTCGGCTCCACCACTTTTCCCTGCCCTCTCATACACAGTATCACACGATTTCCTGGTGTCATTTGGGGCGCTGGACAGCTACATTCCGCGCCCGAAGATATTATGCACCCACATACTTTACTCTGGATCTACATCCTGCTCTTGGTGGCCGGAGGAATCATCGGGTTTCTAAATGCCGGCAGCAAGGTGTCTCTGATCACCTCTGCCGTGGCGGCGGCAGTGCTCATCCTGACGGCCATCCCTGGGCTTTTCGGGAAGAGCCTTGCGCGCGGCCTAGCAGATGCAACCATGGCCGCCTTGCTGATTGTGTTCGCGCTCCGGTTCGTCAAGACCGGCAAGTTCATGCCCAGCGGGTTGATGCTGGTGATCACAGCATTAGCGCTGGCCTGCCTGCACCTGTGAATCCCGCCTCGTTGCCTATCTGGGAGATCCATTCCCAGGTTGTCCAAACGCTGCGAACCGAGAATCGGCTAGTGCTGGTGGCGCCGACGGGCTCGGGCAAGACAACCCAAGTTCCCCAAATGCTGCTCGACGCCGGTCTGGCTGGCGACAAGAAGATCGTCGTGCTCCAACCCCGCCGCGTGGCGGCCCGGACGGTGGCGGCGCGGGTTGCGCACGAGCGCAAATGCCCACTTGGCGCGGGAATCGGCTACCAGATCCGGTTTGACGATCAGACCAGCCTCGGCACCCGTATTAGCTACGTCACGGAGGGGATCCTCCTGCGTTGGCTGCAGGACGACCACAAGCTGTCGAACGTCGGTCTGGTCATCTTCGATGAGTTTCATGAGCGCAACCTGCTGAGCGACGTCGCACTGGCACTGGTTAAACGTTTGCAGCAGACCGACCGCCCCGAGCTTAAGATGACCGTTATGTCGGCAACGCTCGAAGCGGAGCCGGTAGCGGAATACCTGAGGGGAGAGGCAGGTGAGACACCTGTCCTGCTTTCTGAGGGCCAGAGTTTCCCCGTGGAGGTGCGCTACTTGAGCCAGCATGACGAGCGCCCAATCACTGAGCAAGCCGCGGACGTCGTCGAACAGATCGTCAATGCGGGCAATCCGGGCGACATCCTCGTTTTCATGCCCGGCATGGGCGAGATCAACTCCACCATCGCTGCCATCCGGGCCATCGCCGCCAGCGAACGCCTGGCACTGATCCCCTTGCACGGCGACCTGCCACCCGAGCAGCAAGACCTTGCCTTTATGCCGAATCCACTCCGCAAGGTGGTTGTAGCCACTAACGTCGCAGAGACTTCCGTTACCATTGACGGCATCCGCCACGTCGTAGATGGCGGGATGGCGCGAGTCGCACGTTACGATGCGGAGCGTGGCATAAGCACGCTCTTCATCGAGCCCATCAGTCGCGCCTCAGCCGAGCAGCGCAAGGGCCGCGCCGGGCGCACCGCGCCGGGCACCTGCCATCGGCTCTGGACCGAGAGCGGCCAGTTGAACCGCCCAGAGAGCAACACGCCAGAGATCCGGCGCAGCGACTTGGCCGAAGTGGTGCTGCTGCTCCACTCCCTGGGAATCAAGCGCGCCACCGAGTTTGACTGGCTGGACAAGCCCGACCCGCAGGCAGTGGGGCGGGCTGAACAATTGCTGATCACCCTGGGAGCACTGCAGGGCCCACGCCCGGAGGCACAAACTGCCGAGTCCGGCACAGCAGACCTGACGCCGATTGGGAGACAAATGCTGAAGCTGCCAATGCATCCCCGCTACTCGCGTATGCTTGTCGAGGCAGCCAAGTTCGACTGCGTGCCGGCAGCGGCCTTATGCGCCGCCCTGGTCAGCGGCCGCGATATGCTCATGCGCCTTGGCCGTGATGACAAGCATATCCAGGAAGCCCGTGAGGTGTTCGAGGCCAGCCAGGGGTCGGATTTCTACACGCTCATGCGCGCCTACCAGTTCGCAAAGAACCACGGCTTCGGCATCGAGCTCTGCCGCCGCTATGGTATCCACGCCCAAACAGCGCGCCAGGTGGAGCAGACGTTTTTGCAGATTCTGCAAATCGCCAGGCAACAGGGGCTGGCCAGAAGCGAGGAGGGAGAATCCAAGATCGAGGATAGCCCCAACACGTGCCACCCACCACGCACCGCGTCTCTTCCCGATCCCTTGCCCCGCTGCCTCATGGCCGGCTTTATTGACCAGCTCTGCCTCCGCCAGGACCTGGGAACGTTGGAGTGTGACCTGACCGAAGGACGGCAGGGGACGTTGATGCGCGAAAGCGTAGTACAGGCTGCACCGCTGTTCGTGGCAGCGACGATTCGCGAAATAGCCACCCGCGGCTCGGAAAACCTGACATTGCTCGGCTTGGCGACTGCCGTGAAGCGCGAGTGGATTGAGGAAACGTTCCCGGAGCAAATCACTGTAAGGGTCGAGCACCTCTACGACCGCACCCACAAGCGTGTCGCGGCGGTGAAGTTGATCCGCTTTCGGGACCTGGTCATTCACCACGAACACCAGCGCGAGGTGAATCCGAGGGCGTCTGGCCGTTGCCTGGCCGAAGCGCACCGGGAAGGCTGGTTCGCGCTGCCGCTGTTCAACCATGAGATAAAGCAGTTCATCAGCCGCGTGAATCTGGTGACCCTCACCATGCCCGAGCTGGAGTACCCGCCCTTTGACGACGCGGCCGTCCTGGAATGCCTGGCGCGTACCTTTGAAGGGCTGACGCTGGCCAAAGAAGCGCAGGCGGCGGCCCTGCGTGAGAGTTTTCTTCACGCCCTGGCGAGGGAGCAGGTTGGCTGGCTGGACGAGCTCGCGCCCAGGCACATTGCCTGGCCGGACGGTCGGAAGCTGAAACTGTTGTATCCCGAGCAGGCGCGGGACGAAGATGACCAGCCGAAGTCGCCCGAGGCGCAGGTGAAGCTGCACGAGTGCTTCGCGCTCAAGGCACACCCGCATATCTGCGAAGGTCGGTTGCCGGCCAAGCTCTGGCTAAACGCACCGGACGGCAAACGCCTCGAAGCCACCTGCAACTGGCCGGCCTTCAAAGCGAACACCTATCCGAAGCTCAGGCCCACGCTCCAAAAGAAACATCCGGACCTGGTGTGGCCCTGAGCCGCGTCCCTGCGGTCGCACCCGAGGCTCCCCCTCACCCCGGCCCTGAAGCTGGCGGGGACGCGTTCCACTTTGCACTTCCAAAGGCTTTGTGGCCATGTCAGTCTCCGCGCATGGCGCATGCAACCCGCAGTCTGCCAAATCAAGGCCCAGGACGTTTGATTCAAGAGCTTATGCCAACCCGTCTCGCCACACGACGCCAGTTCCTCAAGCAGACCTCGACCCTCGCGCTCTACGCCGCGGCGTTGCCCGCGCTGGTGCCCGCCGCCGTCCTGGGACGGGACGGCAAGGCATCCCCCGGCAGCCGCATCACCGTCGGCTGCATCGGGGTTGGCCTGCAAGGGCAGGGGGATATGGGCAATTTCCTGCGCCAGAAAGATGCGCAGGTCATCGCCGTCTGCGATGTCATGAAGGAACACCGCGAACAGGCCCGCGACCGCGTCAACCAGCACTACAAGAACAAGGATTGCGCCACCTGCCGCGACTTCCGCGAGCTGGTGGCCCGCACAGACATTGACACGGTCCTTATCGCCGCGCCCGATCACTGGCATGTGCTGACCGCGTTGGCTGCTGTGCGGGCCGGCAAGGACGTCTATCTGGAGAAGCCGATGGGGCTCAACCTCACCGAAGACTGGGCCTTGCGCAAGGCTGTCCATCGTCACAGGCGCGTCTTCCAATTCGGCACCCAGCAACGCTCCTCGCGCATCTTCCGGCTCGCCTGCGCGCTGGTCCGCAACGGTTACATCGGCCAGCTCCGGCACATCAACGTTTGGGCCCCGGCCAGCGCGCCGGGCGGCTCTACCCGGGTTGTGCCTGTGCCGCCCGGCCTGGATTATGACCTCTGGCTTGGGCCGGCACCCGCCCGTCCACATACACAGGACCTGGTCGCTGGGCCAGGCGCGAAGAAGACTTGGTGGTACATCCGCGACCTGGCGGTGGGCTTCATTGCCGGATGGGGCATTCACCCGCTGGACGTCGCGGTCTGGGGCGCCGGCGAACTGCTCAACGGTCCCGTCGAAGTGGATGGCCGCGGAACTTTCCACGCGGAAGGTATTTGCGACACCGCTACAGCGTGGAACGTGAACATGAAATTCGGCAGCGGCGTTACCCTGCGCTTCGAAGGCACGCCGAATCACCCCAACGCGGAAGTGCCGTCTTGCGGCATTTGGGAACACGAGCAGGAATGGAAGCGGCGCTATCGGCGGATCGCCGACCACGGCACTGGCTTCGAGGGCACCGAGGGCTGGGTCCATGTTGACCGCCATGGCATCAACTTGCAGCCCGAGAGCCTTATTGATCAGAACGAGGACTCGCTCAAGGTCCAGCTAACGCGCAGCCCGGATCATACCCGCAACTTCCTGGATTGCGTCAGGAGCCGCGCCCAAACAGTTTGCCCGATAGACGAGTCGGTCCAGTCCGACACGCTCTGCCACTTGAGCGAAATCGCCTTGCACTTCAACCGCAAACTAGTCTGGGACCCGCGCAAAGAGCGCTTCCCCGGCGACGAAGAGGCGAATCTCCGGCTGCTGAGCCGCAAGATGCGCGGAGAGTGGAGAGTGTAGGCAGTCCTCGCGAGATTATTCGGTTGTGCCCGGGCGGGACTCCCATTTGAGCCCCGGGCGGCGGTGCTCGTCGAGGGCTTTCCAGAAGTCTGCTCGAACGGCTTGGTAGATGCCGAAGAGGCCACGGGGATCGCGGTCGCGGTTCACGGCGATCCAATAGCTGGGCTTGGGGGGCTTGGGTGCGCGGAGGAAGCGCGGGCCTTGGCTGCAAATAACTTTCGTCACCGGCCGATCGGTGCCGTCGGGGTTGATGATGCCGAAGTCGCTGTTCTCGCCTAGACGGAATCCGCCCGGATACCACCAGAAGAAAACGCCATCGGCGCCGGATTGGATCATCATGCGATAGAAGTCGGCATAGTAGCGGCCCGCAAACGCGAGCTTCTCCCGGTCGGGCGCCATCTTGTTGATGTCCCAGACGCTGTAGCCCATCTCGGCCCAAATGAGCGGTTTGGCGGGGTCACACAGGCGGGCGTAGGCGGCGGTGAAAGCGCCTGGGCGGACGCGTTCCCAGTCGCCAATGCGGCCATAGGCTTCGGGCTCCCAGATGTCCACGGCGCCGGCCAGGCCGTAGAAGTCGTAAGTAAGAGCGGCATCCCAGTTGTATAAAGGGTCGCCTGCGCAAGTCATGCGGAAGCTGACGGCGTGGTGCGGGTCAACTGACTTCACAAGTTGACGCGCAGCGCCATATTTCTCGCGGAGCAGGTCGTCGAGAAAGAGGCGGTAGTCGGCAACGAGCTTGCGCCATTCGCCATCAGCCGTCAGTTGGGACATGGACGGAACGGCCAAGTGCGGAGGGCGGAGGGCGGAGTACGGAGCAGGAAACGACCAGGCGTTGGTCGCGGCGTCCAGGGTGCCATAGCGCTTGAGAACCCAGTCGTTCCAGAGAAGGGCATAGGCGTTTTGCTGCTGCTCGTGACTGCCGTGAGTGGGCTCCCAAGCCAGGTCGTAAGCGAAGACAGTATCGTTCTGCGCCAAGCGGTAATACTCGATCAACTCTTTCATCTCACGCCAGCGGAAGTTCATCGGCGTGCCGGGGCGGAGGGACTGGTTGACGCGCAGGCCGAGCGCCTCGCAGCGGCGCAGCAGGTCGAGCAGATGCTGGGCCTGGAGCGATTCGTGGTAAATAAAGACGCTCACCGCGTTCAGGTTCAGGGCCTTGATGCGCCGCAGGTCGCGCTCAATCACCTCGGGGTCATAAGCGCCCCGGCCCAGCCAGTGTTCGAAGTAGCGGCCGTTGGCCAGGCCAATCCCGCTCGAAGGCATGTAGTTTACACCATGTGCTTTCCAGGGCTTGCCGCGAAGCCACAGGCCGCCATCGCGAGCCTGGATGTATTCCGGCTTCGCCTTGGGCTCCCAGACGCCGAGTTCGTGGCGAAGCCCGTCTATAGGCGTGCCGGCCAGTGTCAGAGCAACTGAGACGCCTGCTTCGCCGGGCTTCTTGGAAAGGCCGCCCTGCTCGACTGCCCTTATCTCGCCAGGGGCAAGTGCGAGCTCCCGATCGAGCGCCGTCCATTGGGCACGGCCCTTGGCATCAAGAAACTGCACTGCGACGTGCAGGTTACTGACGGTCTCCCGACCGAAGTTCGCCACACGCGCCCCGGCGGTGAACTGCTGCCCCGCAAAGACAGTGAAGAATTCGCTGCCGCCCTCAGTGAGGAACACGCCGCGGTTCATGCGCGTCAGCACCTGATGCAGGCAGTTGGTAACGACGGCTTGCTGGTAGAAGGCCGCGTCCGCCGGCGTGAAGACGGCCCACACGCCGCCGCGGAATGGTGGCTCGACATGGACAAGGAGCGCCCCCAGCGCCCCGCGGTAATCCTGGGTAGCCGCATCGTATGCTCCCAGCAACGGCTCCCAACGGAACGCCCGCTGCTGGTTGAACCCCACGCCCCGCGCGCGGTGGTGGAGGCCCACAACCATCTGGGAGGGCGAGCGTCCTCGCGAGCCCTGATCTAATGGAAGGCCCACAGAAGTTTGGGCTTGCGAGGACGCTCGCCCTCCCTTGACGGAGCCAGGCCTCCCCTCCCACTCCTCCAGCGCTACCTTCTGATGGTCCGCCCTGACCACCACCGGTGTCGTGATCGGGTAGCATTGGTAACCCGGCGACACCGACTCCAGCGCCGGCAGGTTGGAGTCCATCGGCGGCAGCAGGTCGCCAAATGGGTTGGGCGCCGTGCCCAGGTCATCGAACCAATACTCGTGCCGGTCGCCTTGTAGCGCAGTGTGCGAAAGAGCGAGCCCCACCCAGAATCTGACGGCTTTGGCTGGATTGAAGCGGCGTTGCGGACTGGCCGTCTCGATGGGCCAGGCTTTGAACCGGTCGGGGAGGAGGGTGTAATGTTTCCACTCGGGGGTCAGGTCCACCGTGGCAATCCAGCGCGAGCCGTCGGCTTCGTCCCATTCCAGCGCGAGCTGCCGCGTGTGGGGACCGCCCCGGGCGCGGAAACATGTGAGGGTGTGATTCGGCGGGAATGGGCAGGCCAGTGCCGGCGAGCCAAAGGTCTGCCACCCGCCCAGGCGGTCCATTCTGGCGTGCAGTGCCTGGCCGCCACTGCTGCCGACCAGTCTATAATCTGCCTCGACGCCCGGCTCTCCCGAGGTTCGCTGCCAGCGGGACAGGTCAGCCTGGACGAAATCCTCCACGACATGCTGCGCCCGCTGCGAGGCGATCGCTGTCTCGTAGTCCTGGCGTGACATCCATTGGCCGTTGAGACGGAACAACGGCGACTCCCATGCCGGTAGCCCCAGAGCCAGCAAGTCGCCACCAGCTTGCAGGAAGCCATGTATGGCGCGTGCCGCGGCCACCGGCAACGCGCGCGCGCTGGGCAAGACCAGCAGGTCATAGCGCCCCGTGGTGAGCTGCGACTGGTTGGTCAGGATTGCCGTGCCGATGATATCCGTGTTATAACCGGCGGCGCAGACCTGCGCCCTGATCTCAGAAGCGAGGACTTCATTATTCCCGGGCAGGCGTTCGGAGAGAACCGCGGCGTTGAGTGGCGAGCCGCTTTGACCAGCGATTGTTTGGCCTGCCAAGCACAGGCACGCCACGACGACGGACCAAGCCAGTGGAGCTTTGAATCCGTCAACCCTACAAGCAGCGGCGGGTTTCATCGCTTACGACCCAACCTGTCATGTTGCGGGCTCATGGAAGCCACACTAACACGACGCACGCTGGCATGGGAAGATCCGAGCTGCGAACGCCAGCACTCCAGAATTTGAGTTGCCGCGCGGTGCGAACATGCCAATCATGCGAGCTCGGCAAGATGGAATTGGGCCTGGTTTTGCCTAGATGAAGATTGCTTTCCTGACCACCGACAATCGGAACATGCAGAAGGACTACGGCACGCTGATCCCGCATTTTGGGGCAGCGCCAGAGGCATTGTTGGAGGGATTCATGGGAATGCCGGAGCTTGAGGTGCATGTGGTTTCCTGCACACGGGTGCGCATGAACTCACCGCAGAAACTGGCCCCCAACATCTTCTTCCACAGTCTCTATGTGCCAAAGCTGGGTTGGATACGCACCGGCTTCCAGGGCTGCATCCGGGCCGTCCGAAAGAAGCTGCGGGAAATCCGGCCAGACCTGGCGCATGGCCATGGGACCGAGCACGATTGCGCCCTTAGCGCTGTCTTCTCGGGCTTTCCGAACGTGGTCACAATCCACGGCAACATGGCCGAGTTGGCCCGGCAGTTTCGGGAGCGTGTTGGTAGTTACCTCTGGCTGACGGGACGGCTGGAGACTTTCACCCTGAAACGAACATTGGGCGTGCTCTGCAACTCGGCTTACACCGAACAACTGGTTCGAGCGCGAGCGCGGCGAGTCTGGCGCGTGGCCCATGCTCTGCGGCGCGAGTTCTTTGCTGCCGCGCCAGCTCCCGCCCGAAGCGACCGGTGTCGACTGGTGAACGTGGGCCTAATTGCCCCCCGGAAACGCCAGATAGAATTGCTGGACGTAGCGCGCGAGCTCGCGCAGCAGGAATTGGCCTTCGAGCTCCTGTTTGTCGGCAATATAACTCCCAACAGCCCCTATGGGAACGCCTTCCAGGAAAGAATAAAGCCGCTCGAGGAACAGGGCTGCGCAAGGTGGATCGGGACCAAGACCTGCCATGAACTGGTCGAACTACTCGACGCGGCCTCAGGGATGGTGCATTTCTCGCCTGCGGAGTCTTTTGGATTAGCTGTAGCAGAGGGACTCGCTCGCGACCTCAAACTCTTCGCGGCCCGCGTGGGCGGCGTGGCGGATATTGCGCAGGGAGTGCCGGGGGCGGAGTTGTTCGATGTGGACGATTGGCGGGGCCTAACTGCGGCCATTGCGGGCTGGGTTCGGCGCGGATTCCCGCGCGCGCACGGAGCAGGCGAAGTCATGCGGGTCCGCTATCGTCCTGAAACCATCGCCCGGCAGCACTTGGAGGTGTACCGGGAAGTGCTCGGCCACCCCCGATGATGAGCAAACCATATGAGCATTGGACTAGCAGACGAAAGGCGAATCAGAACTGTGGGGTGTCCCAACTGTGCCCTGTGTGGCAACGCCGGTGAGTTTCTGTATTTGGCGCAGCCGGATCGCCTCTTTGGGGCCGATGGATGCTGGAATTTGAAGCGATGCACGAACCATGCATGCCGACTAATTTGGCTGGATCCCATGCCCGTGGCGGAAGAGCTTGGAAAGGCCTACAGAGAATATTACACTCACGCTGGGTCACTCGCTGCTGTTGCCGACAAAGAGGACCGCGTGGGATGGTTCAGGCGGATCTACCGGATGATCAAACAAGGATACCTGGCGGATAAGTACGGCTACGAGATACGCCCCGGTCCGGCAACGTTCATAAGCCTTGGCAGATTAATTTATCTTCTCCCCTTGCGGCGCAGGCAGCTAGATCTGGAGATTCGGTTCCTGCATGCCAGACCGGAAGGCAGATTGCTCGACTTGGGCTGTGGCTCGGGCCAATGGCTGATGGCGATGCGCAAGCTGGGTTGGCACGTTGAGGGTGTTGACTTCGATTCGCGGGCAGCGCAGGCCGCCGCCAAGCGCGGGTTGGCGATTCGATGCGGTGCCCTGGAGCAACAGAACTTTCCGGATCGAACCTTCGACGCGGTGACGATGAGCCATGTGATCGAGCACCTGCCTGACCCGCTCGGCACATTGACCGAATGTGCACGCATCCTCAAACCGGGCGGCAGCCTGGTCCTCTGGACCCCAAATACTGCCAGTCTGGGACATCGGTTGCTCAAACAACACTGGCGCGGGTTGGAGCCGCCACGCCACCTTCACCTGTTCGCTCCTCGCTCCATTCACACTCTCCTCACTCGGGGAGGCTTCAGCCGCATTTCGATCCGCACCCACAATTCCAGCTACTTCTGGCAGCAGAGCTTCCGGCTTTGGGCGCGGAACGCGGGAACACACCCTGGGTATAGCGTCAAGTTGGCGGCAAAGCTGGGCCCCTCTCTACTCGCTGTGCTGGAAACAGCCCTGCTGGTTGCTGGAACCGGAACTGGCGAGTGGCTCGATGTGCACGCGTGCCGAGCCGCTTGAGCAGCCCCTACTCCTTCGCACTGCTATCTGGGCTGCCTTAAACAACGGCGCCCGAGTTCAGACGCGGCTCGCACAAATCGCACCCCCCCCACCCGCGTGATGGCCAGAAATACCGCGTACCGCGCGCTTGGAGGCGTTGACCTCAATAACAGGCCCACATTATAGCGCAGTATTCGCGAGGGCAGATGCGTCGCATGCTGAATCAGATAATCCACTGACATTGGCGATTCCCTCAGGAATTTGGCGCGATCGAACCTGGCTTCGACGCCCGACTCCCGGAGCAGGCGCAGCACCCGTTTCTGCTGCACGAAAACCAGGGGCCGCAACCGCCCGCTTAATTCCATCTGGGTGCACCCCCGCTCGGGACTCGTATGGGCGCGGTTGTAGGCCACAACTGCAGATGTTTGCGCGCCTCCGTAGTGCGCTATCAAGTTCGACCACATCTCCCAGTCACCGCAGAATTGCGAGCTTTCGCGAAAACCGCCCAGGCGGCGGGCATCCGCCACACGGAAAACCTGTCCGGGGAACGGAAACGGAGTGGTCACTAGTGTATCCGCCAGGGCCACCTTGCGCCAGTGAACCGTCATGGGAGGTCGCGCATCGGCAAACGCTACCCCTTGTTCATTCACCAGCCGCGTTTGACCGAAATACAATCCACAATCGGGGGCCTGCCGGCTCAGGTCCAGCAGGGCCTGGACAAAACCTGGCGCCAGAAAATCGTCATCGTGGAGGATGGATAACCAGGGCGTTGGACAACAATCGAGGCAGGCATTCCAGTTGCCAAATATTCCGCGGCGGCGGGGATTGCGAAAGTACTCAATCCGCCCCCCGAATTCCCGGCGAACATAGCCCTCCATTTCAGAGTCCGGCCCGCAGTCCTCAACGACGATTACCCGAGCGGGCACCGACTGGTCGAGCGCGCTGGAAATGGCCTGCTTCAGGTACTTGCGGCGATTAAACACTGTCACCGCGATGGTGATTTGCGCGGCGGACAGATTCATCTCGGTGTCAGCTTGCCGGAGAGGGCGGCTCGGAACAACTGCCGGGAGGTCAACGGTTGGCCGGTAAAGCCGCGCTTGACGGTGTACCAACTGCTGTAGGTAGCTTCGGCCAGCAGCGGGGCGGCCATCATGCCCCAGAACCCATAGGCCCAAGTCAGACCGAAGCTCAGCGTGAGCATCCACAAGCCGGTAAAGATGGAAATCTTAAAAAAGGGCACGACGTTTTCCGTGTAAGCCAATGCGCCGAATTGTACGTAGAAGAGCTGCTGGGTCAAATACAAGAAGTAGAAAACCAACGCCGGCGTTGGCAGCAGCCGCGTTTGCGTCCCCTTCCAGGCCAGCAAGGGATTGCCAACCATCACTACAAACGTGGCGAGCAGAACGAAGGAGGCCATGGTAAAAGCCAGTCGCCGCGCAAACAGAACGGACATCTCCTCTAGGCGCCCTTGCGTGCGCAGCATAGTCAGTTGCGGCCATTTCACCGTCAGCCATAACCCGGCAAAGCTCATCAGGAAAGCGCCAATTTGCATCGTGACCCCAAGGCTCGCGGTGACCTTGCTCTCCAGGAAATGGCTGCTGATTAAAACGCTTCCGTTGTTGATCAGATAGGCGCCGATGGAAATCATTCCTAGCTTCGAGGCATTGGGCCAGAGCCGCTTTAGGATCTCCCGGTCGGGCAAGCCTTGGCTGGCAGGAAGTTTCGGCACGGCGGCATAATAGACACGACGGCAGTACATGCGCATGATCACGCCACGCAGCGCGCTGGCTACGACCACAGCAGGCAGTCCCCAACCCTTCAGGAGCAGGGCCGCGGCACAGACCACATAGACCATCCCGCTCCACGTGTAAGCCGCTTGAAGCTCCCGCACGCGGCCGATGCCCTGGCAGGCCAACATCCACCAGCTTGTGCCGAGGTTATACCCAATCGTCAGCAGGTACGCCGCCCAACAGATCCAAGCCAGCTGTGCATCGGCCACCGCCGCAACGGGACGCACCAAGACAACCGTCCCCGCCACCGCCAGCAGCAAGGCAGCCGCCATGGACAACCTCCAATAAAAGAAGCGCACCGTGCGCGTCAATTGCCGCAACCGGGGAAGATTGGGCTCTCGGTTCTTGGACGGCGGACGCAGTCCCTCGGCGTCAAAATCCTCTGCCCCGGCCCAAAGAAAGCTATAAACCCGGGAGATGGCGGACCCGAATCCGAAGTCCGCCAGGTTGGCAAAGCCGCCCAGCGCCAGAAACACGTACCAAAGAGCCAACTCGGAGCTCGGCATTCGGCTCAGAAGCAGCGGGAGCAGCAACAGGTTGGCGCCGACGCGAACTCCGGTGGCAAACGCGCCGAAGAAAACTGCCGACTGACGTAAGCGTTGCCAGTTGGCCCTAATGCAGGAGAAATTCATGCAGAGACATGCTTTCATTCAGGCACACGCACTCTATCAGTGTGTTCAACATTTCCGCAACTCCCAGTGGAGTACGTGGCCGGAATCTGGATTCGCCCCGCACCCTTTCGACGATCCGGTGTATTCAAGGTCAGACAACTTGCATTGTGATTAAGGTTTTCACAGGATACCCGCGTCATGTGTTCACGTATGCTGGATCAAACGATCATAGGTCAGTTGAATACGGAAGAGCGGCGATTGCTGACCGAGGCCATTTTGCTCGCGCCGAAACCACCCCAGGTCGCGATCGAGGTTGGCACGTGGTTGGGAGGCGGAAGCACGCTCCATATTCTCCGCGCGCTGCATCAGCGCGGCGCCGGCCACCTGTGGGGCGTGGAGGCTGACCGCTCAATTTACGAGCGCATGATTGCGAACATCCGTAGAGCAGCTCTGGAAGCCAGCGGTCGTTTTACTCCGTTGTTCGGATTCTCGCAGAACGTGATTCCTCAATGGCTAGCGGAACAGCAAACTGGCTTCCAAGTAGACTTCGCTTTCCTGGACGGCGGCAACCGTCCCGGGGAACAAGTCACCGAATTCGACCTGCTTGACCCGCTCATCCCCGTCGGCAGCCAGTTGATGGCCCACGACGCAAAGCTGCGCAAGGGCAAGTGGCTCGTGCCCTACCTGAAGCGCCTGGACCACTGGGAGGTTACTCTTCATGATGTGAGCGACGAAGGACTCTTGTACGCCCGAAAGATCAGCGACCGTCCATCCAACTGCAGTCGGAGTTCCGCGCGTCGCATTCTGCTAAGACTTCGCCTGCACCCTGTCGAAGTGGCTGCCGTTGTGGTTCCCTCCAAACTGCGTGGTACCGTGCTGCGGTGGCTGCCCAAGCCGCTCTCCCGCCGACTGGCGGATGGCCGCAAGTAATCCGCCTTTTTCCACCATGCCCAAGACTCCCACCCCCAGCACCCGGCCGGAGCATCTGGCCGAGCGGCCGCTGCAAGTCGTAACCGCCTGCCGGGTGCGGGACTTGCCCGTGCTCCAAATCGCGGTGGACCGGCTGAGACAGTTTATCCCGTTTGGTGGAGTAAACGTACTGGCACCGAACGGTGATTGTGACCGGATCGCTTCACGCCTGCGGGGCCAGGTGAAGGTGATCCCGGAAAACAACTTTGTTCCCGGCATGGCCATCGAACAAGTCCGAGGCTTCCGGCTCGAAGGATTCCCGCAGGCTGCCGGTTGGTATTTCCAACAGTTGCTGAAACTGCAATTCGCGTTCGTAGACCCGGATGACGATTACTATCTGATCTGGGATGCGGACACCGTCCCGCTGCGTCCACTGCGCTTTTTCAATCCTGCCGGGCAAATGCTGTTGACAAAGGCCGAGGAATATCACCCACCGTATTTTGCGACGTATCGCTCACTTTTGGGCAGCGAGCCGAACCGCCAATTCTCCTTCGTTGCGCAACACATGCTTGTGCAGAAGTCCGTGGCACGCGAGATGATGAGCCGAATCAAGCAACATCTCCCTGGAACCGGGAATTGGGCCTGGAAACTCATGCGCGCCCTTCCGTCCACTGGCAAGAATCTGTTCAGCGAATACGAGACCTACGGCCATTACATCAAGAACCATTATCCGGACCGCGTTGTCTTCGTAGAACGGCCCTGGCAACGAGCAATCACGCTGTACACCGGGCAGCCAATTCCAACGGAGAAGAAACTTCGCGACCTTGCTGAGCGTTACGAGTACGCCGCGTTTGAACGCGCTTATCCAGGCTGGCGCCGTCTGGCTTACAGCCTGTTGGCGCGGGTTCGCGGCCGGCGCACCAAACCACGCCAGCCGTGAGTAGCCGACTAGCAGCCGCTGACGTAGTGGTTGCAGAGGGGAAGCGATTTGCGAATCCTCACTCGCAGGCAAGCAGGGCCTCCGCCTGATTTCATTGCGTACGGGCTGCGCGTGGCCAGCAGGCAGAGCGGGAGGGGCTATTGGGCATTGCGTCGCTCCGTGTAGCAGAAGGTCGCGATCTTCCTGGCCAGGGCCGTCGCAATCTCCTGCTCGGTGTTCGTGAGGATGATGACGGCCAGGCGGTCGTCCGGAAAGCGTTGAAGGGAGGCGGAGAAGCCGGACGTGGACCCGCCGTGGCCGATGTTCGTGTGCTCTCCGGCTGCCCCCACGTTCCAACCGAAGCCGTATTTCTTGCTCGTGCCATCCTTAAGCTTCACTGGCGTCCACATCTGCGCCTTGCTGGCGGCGCTCAGGAGGTGTTCGCCGTCCAAGGCCGCATTCCATTTCGCCAGGTCGCCCACGGTGGACGCGATGGCTCCGGCAGCAAAGACTTCTGTCAGATCGGCGTCGCGATTCAGCCACACCTGGTTCGTATACTCGTATCCGGCAGCGCGATTCGGGATCACCAACCGCGGCAGGCGATTGGTCGTCGCGTGCATTCCCAATGGCAGGAAGATGCGTTCGCTCATGAAGTCCCAGTAGTTCTTGCCGCTGACGTTCTCGATGATGTGTCCCAGAAGATTGTAGCCTGTGTTGCAGTACTTCCACGAGTCCCCCGGCTGGAACTCCATTGGCTGCTTGCCGATGGCTTGGATGAACTGTGCCTGCGTGAGGTGCCGCCAGATCTGGTAACCGTCCAACCCAGTGTAGCTCTTGATGCCCGAGGTATGGGTGAGCAGGTGCTGGATCGTCACGTTGGCCCACGCCGCAGGCGTGTCCTTGAGGTGCTGGGTAATCCGGTCGTTCACGGACAGCTTGCCCTCCTGCGCCAGCAGCAGGATCCCCGCCGCCGTGAACTGCTTGGTGATCGAGCCAATCTCGAACACCGTCTCAGGCCGGGTCCGCACCCTTAGTTCCAGGTTGGCGAAACCGTAGGCTGCCGTCTTGATCGGCTTGCCGTTCCTTATGATCTTGAGCGCAACACCGGGGATGCGGTGCTGCTGCATCTGGCTCTTAATGTACCGATCCACTTGATCCGCTTGCGCGGACTGTGACGCAAGCAGCACACTGAAAACCAAGGTGCTGAGCCGACTGATTTGTCTCATCGGAGCAGGATAGTCCAGAGCCAGGCGCTCAAGCCATACCAAACTCCACGATGTGGCCGGTCCAACCGCTTGGCCCGCCTGCCCCTTCCAAAGTCACTCACCACTTGCCAACGGCACCCCCCAAAACTAACTTCCGCTGGCTTATGGAAAAAGTTGTTATCATCGGCTCCGGCTGCGCGGGCTTGACCGCTGCTCTGTACACGGCTCGGGCAAACTTGCGGCCGCTTGTCCTGACTGGCCGACAGCCCGGCGGCCTGCTGACTACAACGACCACGGTCGAGAACTTTCCGGGATTCCCGGAAGGCATTGATGGCTACGAACTAATGGTCCGCATGCAGAAGCAGGCCGAACGCTTCGGGGCGAAGGTCAAGTTCGGCACGCTGGAAGCGGCGAACCTCTCGCACCAGCCTTTTGAACTCACAGTGGACGGAGAATCGGTCGAAGCCGAGTCTCTCATCATCGCCGGCGGTGCCAGCCATCGGCATCTGGGCCTGGAAAGCGAGCGCAAGCTGGAGAACAAGGGCGTTACCTACTGCGCGACCTGCGATGGCGCGCTGCCGATGTTCCGCAACCAACCGCTGGTCGTGGTGGGCGGCGGCGATTCTGCCTGCGAGGAAGCCCTCTACCTGACGCGCTTCGCCTCCGTCGTTTACCTGGTCCACCGCCGTGACACCCTCCGTGCCTCCCGAATTATGGCCGAGCGAACGCTCTCCCAGCCCAAGGTCAAACCTGTCTGGGATTCTGTCGTCACCGAGGTGCTGGATGTGAAGCAGGACAAGGTCACCGGGGTCCGTTTGCAGAATGTCAAGACCAACGCCGAGACCATTCTTGACTGTGCCGGCCTTTTCGTCGCCATCGGCCACGTGCCCAACACCCAACTCTTCCGCGGCGTACTTGATATGGATGAAAACGGCTACATTATCCCCCGGCGAGGCGCAGCCACCAACGTGCCCGGGGTCTTTGTCGCGGGCGATTGCGCGGACCGCGTCTATCGGCAAGCCATCACCGCTGCCGGCATGGGCTGCGCCGCCGGCATCGAAGCCGAACGCTACCTAGCCACCAGGTAGCCGCGTCATAGCCGCAGCTTGTAGCCGACCCCGTGCACTGTCACCAGGTGTCTGGGCTCGTGGCCGCTGTCTCCCAGCTTTTTGCGCAGTTGCACGATCACCTGGTCCAGCGTGCGGGTCGTGCCATAGTAGTTGTAGCCCCAGACCTCGTTTAACAGCCGGTCGCGAGAAAGCACCTCGTCTGGATGGGCGCGGAACAGTTCCAGCAGCTTCAGCTCCCGGGCGGTGAGGTCCTCCACTGCCTTCCCTCGTTTCATCTGAAAGGTCCTGGGATCAATCGTAGCCTGGCCGATTTGAAACGGCGCCGGCGCGCCCGGCTCGGTTTCGGCGGCGGCCTCCGTGCGCCGCAGCAGCGCGTGAATCCGCGCCAGCAGTTCCCGCACGCCAAACGGCTTGGTCACATAATCATCCGCCCCCAGGTCCAGCCCCACCACCTTGTCAATCTCCTGGCCCTTGGCCGTAAGCATGAGAATGGGAGTGGCCACCTTCCTGGCCCGCAGCTCCCGGCAGATGTCATAGCCGCTCATACCTGGCAGCATCACGTCCAGCACCACCAGCGCAGGCCGCTGTTTTCGGACCGCTTCCAACGCCTGGTCCCCGCGGCTGCACACTGCCACGTCGAACCCATCGCTTTTCAACACCTCTTGCAGCCCGAGCAGGATATGCGGGTCGTCCTCAACGATCAGAACCTTGGTCTTCATGGCAAACCCACCGAATCTATCACTGGCAGCCGCAGGGTAAAACAACTCCCGCCGCCTTCGCGTGGCGCGTAGGTTACATCGCCGCCGTGCACCCGGGCGATTTGCCGGGCCAGGGTCAGTCCCAGGCCAGAGCCCTGGATGCCGTTGCTTAACGAATCGTGCGCCCGGTAAAACTGCTCAAACACCTTCTCCTCGCATCCCGCTGGCACCCCCAAACCGCGGTCCATTACCTTGACCTCTACGCACGAGGTAGCGCTCTGCGCCACCCGCGCGCCAGGGCCCCCCGCGCCTGGTAGGGACGCGTTCCACCGCGTCCCATTCTTCTCGGGCGAGGTCACGGACGCGGTGGAACGCGTCCCTACCAGGTTGAGGGAAAGGGTGATTTCCTTGCGGCTGTTCGAGTACTTCTCCGCGTTTGACAACAGGTTCACCACAACCTGCGCCAGCGCATCCCGGTCTGCGTTCAGGCGCACCGCCGCGCCGGGCAGCTCGCACTCGAACAGGAAGCCGTTCGCCTCCAGATGCGGCCGATAGGTCTCCGCCGTCTCGCGCATGATGTCCACCAGGTCACACTCCTGGAACTGGTACTTCTTTTCTCCCCGCTCGATTCGGGCAAAGTCCAGCACGTTGTTGATCAACCGCGTCAGCCGGGCGGTCTCCGCCGTGATGATTCCCAGGTACGACCGCTGCTTGGCGCGATCGCTCACACGCCCTTCAGCCAATAGCTCTGCAAACATGCGGATTGAAGTCAGCGGGGTCTTCAACTCATGCGAAACATTGCTGACAAAGTCCGTCTTCTGCCGCGCCAGCGTGAGTTGCCGGTTTAAGTCCGACACGATTAGCCAGCTCCCAACTCCGATCGCTAGCAGCAGCACTCCGATCAACAGGCCTAACATCAGCCTCAGCAGGCGGGCCGACTGCGAAAGCTTGGCGGGGTTCAGCAAATAGACCGCCACCTCCCAATGCGGCAGCGCCTCCCCGATTTCAGTGGCGACGAATGGCCGCTTCCAGTTGGCGCGGAAGCCTGGATGCGACAGCGCCACCGGCCTGGCCGTATCGTCCAGCAGCGCCACACATATTCCTTCGTGCAGCGACGGCTCAATCTGCCGGACGCCGGCGCTCAACTCCTCCACCAAGCGAACCAGAGCCAATTGCGCGCCGAAGACCAGGTTCGTGTCGCCTGGCGGACGATACCAGACCAGCACACTCAACCGGTTATCTACAAAACGCGCCAATGTGCCTTCGGTGTCCTCGCCAATGATCTGCCGAAACTCCGCCGGCGCTACCAGAACCTTCGAAAACTGTTGCGCGGCCTGCGCAGACTGGACGAAGCGCGGCTGATCTACAAGCTGTTGCTGGGGCACAACATTACGAAGTCCAAAGGGGTTCTGCCCCCCCGGCGGCCTAAGCTGGCTAAGGGAATCGGCTTGTGTCGGCGCAGAGGGCTGTGGCACCGCGTTCAGGCTCATTGTGGCGTTGACGAAGTTCAGCGCCTGCTTGGGGTTGGCATATACGTCCACCGTCTCACGGTTCGCCAGGAACCGGCCATTATCGTCCAGGAACCTCCGTGCCTCGATTCGCCCATAGAGCGAGGGCGCCTTGATCTCTCCGTCCAGGCTCACAGCAAACCCCACCTGCGCCATGGGCCAATCCTTCCCCAGCAAGTCATCGAACCCACTGGCAATCGTCTTCGGATCACGCTTGCCTATCAAGCGCGCCACCTGTCCAGCAAAGCCGTGCTGGCAACCCGTTAGCACGTCCTGCACCTGCTTGGCCTTCGCATCCGCCACCCCCTGGTAGAGCAGCGACTGCTGCCGTTCGAGAATGAATTGCTGGTCGCGAAGCGAACGCACCGCCAGCCATGCCAGCACCAGGCTCGGCACGAACACCGCCAGCACAAACACCAGCGCGACCTTCTTCATAGTCCGATCATGCGCCCAAACTACCGCTGATGCCACCCAAAGTTGTCATGTGCCTGCAAGAGAACTGTAAAAGAGTTGTAAGACGCCCCCCACACCCCGCGATCGCTGCGCAACTGTCGCAAGCGCAATTGGTTATGTTAGATCCTGTAGAGTGATGAGAGACAAGTTAAGGCTCAGGATTAGTATAAGCCCGTGCAAACCATGAGCTTGCGCAAGGGAAGAGCCAGTCTATCAAGTTCCTGCCAGGGTTGCGGCCGTGTGTACCTGGATTTCTCCAAGGACGCTGGCGACAACGGCTTGGAGAAATTTGTAGCATGGCAGGCCTGACGGCGTCATAGCCCAAGGCACACACGCCCCCCCCGGCTCCACATGGCCAACTCCCCCACCGTGCGCGGGCCGTGCCGGCGACGGAAGTTGACCCGGGGGCCTTGGTCCTCAACCCCCATGCAGAGCCACAGGGTAGCTCCTACATCGCTCCCACCTGGCTCCCACATGGCTTAATAGAACTTCTATTAAGCCATGTGGGAGCCATGTGCCACGGAGACAGACCGGGGGAGGCGGGCATCGCGGGAGGTGGGCCCAGAAACCCTGACCAAGGGATCCGGAGAGGACCCGGAAAAGTTGCCGCCGCCTCCGGGTGGACTTTAGCGGGGCATGATAGAAGGTGCATCAACTGGGAGCTCTGCCGAGGGATGCAGCCGTATTCCCCGCTCGACTTGCTGGCTCGCGGCGCGATAATAGCGCCATGCTCAATTCTGTGCCCAGCCAACCCCACGTGCTCGTCACCGGCGGGGCGGGGTTCATCGGGTCGCACCTGGTCGCGCGGCTGCTGGCGGACGGCAAGACAGTGGTTGTCGTGGATGATCTGTCCACAGGCAGCCTCGATAACCTCCAAGCTGTGAAGGCGCATCCCAGGCTGCGCGTGATTGTGTCAACGGTTTCTGGCTGCACCGAACTGCCGCAACTGGCTGCCGCCGCCGAGTCTGTCTATCACCTCGCAGCCGCCGTCGGCGTCGAGATGGTAATCAACTCGCCGATTCACACCCTTCTCACCAACCTGCGCGAGACGGAGTCGCTGCTCGATGCGGCCTTGCCGCACCGAGTGCCGGTCTTGCTGACCTCCACTTCTGAGGTCTATGGCAAGAGTCAGCAGCCGGCGTTCAGCGAAGGGGACGACTTGCTGATCGGCCCGCCGCACCAGACGCGCTGGGGCTATGCCTGCTCCAAGCTGATGGACGAATTCCTGGCACTGGCATGCGCCCGGGAGCGTTCGCTCCCGGTGGTGGTCGCCCGGCTCTTCAACACCGTGGGGCCGCGCCAAACGGGCCGCTACGGCATGGTGGTGCCTCGTTTCATCGCCGCCGCCCGGGCCAACCAGCCCCTCAAGGTCTATGGCGACGGCTCCCAGACGCGCTGCTTTTGCCTGGTCACCGACGCGGTCGAAGCGCTGGTGCGCCTGCAAAGCTGCCCGGCGGCGCGCGGTGAGGTCTTCAACGTGGGGGGCACGGAGGAAGTTTCGATACAGCAGCTGGCCCAGGTGGTGATCGAGGTCCTCGGCTCGCGTTCGCCCATCGAGTATCTTCCATACAGCCAGGCCTACGGCGCGGGCTTCGAGGACATGCGCCGCCGCAAACCCCAGGTGGACAAGTTGGCGCGCGTCACCGGCTTCCGCCCCTCCACGCCATTGCGGCAGATCATCCAGGCTGCCAGTGCCGCCATTCCGCGGCCTGACTGAGGTTGCTGCAATGGCCGATATTGTCCTGACTACACTCAACGCGAGGCACCTGCATACCGCGTTCGGGTTGCGTTACCTGCTCGCTAACCTCGGCCCATTGCAGACCAACGCCTCCCTCGTCGAGTTTGACCTCCACCAACGCCCGCTCGACATCGTCGAAACACTCCTGGCACAACGTCCGAAAATCGTTGGGCTTGGGGTTTACATCTGGAGCGTTACGCCTGCAACGGAAGTCGTCGCCACCCTCAAACGGTTGTGTCCCAACCTCATGGTTGTGCTGGGCGGACCGGAGGTCAGTTTCGAGGCCGAGTCTCAGCCAATCGTGCAACTGGCCGACTACGTTATCGCCGGCGAAGGGGACCTGGCCTTCGCGGAGCTTTGCGGGCAACTACTCTCTGGCCAACGCCCCGACGGCAAGATCATTGCTGCCAAGCCGCCCGAGTTCTCCGGGCTGGCGCTGCCGTATGGTCTCTATGACGACCATGATGTCGAGCACCGCGTCATTTATGTGGAAGCCTCACGTGGTTGCCCCTTTTCCTGCGAGTTTTGCCTGTCTTCCCTGGACATCCCGGTGCGCGCAGCCCCCCTGCCCCGTTTGTTCGACCACTTGCAGCGCCTGCTCGACCGTGGCGCGCGGCAGTTCAAGTTCGTGGATCGCACTTTCAATCTGAACCTCGATCACAGCCGCGCCATTCTCGAATTCCTGCTGACGCATTACCGTCCCGGGCACTTCTTCCACTTCGAGCTGATTCCGGATCGGCTGCCGGAGTCGTTGCGCGAGGTAATCGCCCGGTTTCCGCCCGGGGTGCTCCAGTTTGAGATCGGGGTACAGACATTCAACGCGGAAGTGGCATCCCGAATCCAACGGCGCCAAGATTACCAGAGGCTCGAACACAACCTCCGTTTTCTGCGCGACCAGACGGCGGTGCATCTGCACGCGGATTTGATCGCCGGCCTGCCGGGAGAAAGCCTGGAGAGCTTTGCCGCAGGCTTCGACCGGTTAATTGGGTTGCGGCCACACGAAATCCAGGTCGGTATCCTGAAACGGCTTCGAGGCGCAGCGATCGCCCGGCACGATGCGGAATGGGAGATGGTGTACAATCCGCAGCCGCCATATGACATCCTGCAGAACCGGTTGATTGATTTCGCCGCGATGCAGAAGCTGCGTCGGTTCGCGCGCTACTGGGACCTGGTGGGCAACAGCGGCAACTTTTGCGAAACCCTGCCCCTGATCTGGAGCAATACCGCACAGGCATCCCGCTTGTCCGGCACTCTGGCTGATCCTGGAGGTGGCGGAATACCTGTGCCGCTTTCGCCTTTCGCGAGTTTCCTGCGCTGGAGCGAATGGTTGCACGCGCGGGCCCGCCGGACCGACGGCATTGCGCTGGCTCGGTTGGCAGAGTTTCTCTTCCATTACCTGACCACGGACCGGAAGCTCGATACGGCACAGACCGCCGCGGCACTGTGGCGCGATTACCAACGTGGAGGTCGCCGAGATCCGCCTCCTTTCCTCAAGCCCTTCCTGCCTCCGGATGCCGCGAAGCCCACGCCGTCCCGCGCCTCGAACGGCGCGCCCAGGCGCCAGGCCCGCCATTGGGGGTGACCTTTCTGATATGAAACACCTGTTTGAAGTAACGTCCGCCTGCATGGTCAGCATTATTATGAGCAGCCCCTGTTGGGCGGGTACGCAGCCTGGGCTGCTGAAGTCTGAGTTCGTTTTCGAGACTGCCTCGTTTCCGTCGTGCCACGCCTCAACAATTGTGGAGACTAAGCAAGGCGAACTGCTTGCTGCCTGGTTTGCAGGCACGCGCGAACGCCACCCGGACGTGGGGATTTGGCTTTCGAGGCGGTTAACGGGACACTGGACTGCGCCGGTGGAAGTGGCCAATGGAATCCAGTCGCCCACCAATCGTTTTCCATGCTGGAACCCCGTTCTGTTTCAGCCTCAATCCGGTCCGCTAATGCTCTTTTACAAGGTAGGCCTGAGCCCGAGCCGTTGGTGGGGCATGCTCATGATCTCGGCAGATGACGGACGAACCTGGTCGAATCCGCGGCGGTTGCCCGACGGCATCCTCGGGCCTATCAAGAACAAGCCTGTGCAATTCGCCAACGGCGACCTGCTGTGTCCCAGCAGCACAGAGCAGAATGGCTGGCGCGTCCATTTCGAGCACACCCGAGATCTGGGACAGACCTGGCTGGCTACGCCAGCAGTGAATGACGCCAGGACAATCAGTGCCATTCAACCCAGCATCCTTTTTCACCAGGGAAACCGGCTACAGGCACTCGGTAGAACACAACAAGGCAGCATGTTTGAAATCTGGTCTGGGGATGGCGGCAGAACCTGGGGCAAGATGACCCTTACCGCGCTGCCCAATCCCAATTCAGGCACTGACGCTGTCACTCTGCTCGATGGCCGGCAGCTCCTGGTTTACAATCACTGCGCAAAGGGGCGCAGCCCTCTGAACGTGGTCGTGTCCAGAGACGGCAAACAGTGGCAAGCAGCGCTGACGCTTGAGAACCAGCCCGGCAAGGAATTTTCTTACCCCGCCGTTATCCAAGCCCGCGATGGGCGGGTCCATGTTACCTACACTTGGAAGCGGGAGCGCATCAAGCACGCTGTGTTGGACCCCAAAAGGCTGGAACTGCACCCGTTACCGCCCTGTAAGGACTGAACCACCCGCTTTCCATTTCACTTGCGCAGGGCAGGTCCGTTTCGGCGTGGCCGCCGGGCCCAAGACGTCAGCCTGTCGGAGGGCAGATGATGACGGTCTGGTTGATCTTCGGTGCTGTGGGGGGATAGGTCACCGCCTCTCCGCGTTCCGTTTCCACCCGGATAAAGTATTCGAAGTCGTCGGCGGAATCAGCGGGCAGTTCAACAGCATAGACCGCGCGTGCCACCGACTTAAGAGGAAGCTGCGCAAATCGGCGGGAGCCCAGCTTGCGCCAGCAAAAGGCCGCATTGCGCGGCGCAGATTCGGACAGGATAATCACCTTCAGTTTCAGCGCTTCGTTCGCCGCCAGGCTGGCGCGCGTCGTGGGCACAATCACACGTGTCGGACCACGGTACGTCTGGGTGGGCTGCGCCTCGGCAGGCAAAGGGTTGCCTAGGAGTTTGGCGAGTTCCTCGCCGGGTTTCGTGAGCAAGCCTGGGAGGTTGTGCTGGTTCCAGTTCATGATGGTGCCCAGATCCCCTGGCGTGCTCACCGTCTCTAACAGGTAGTCGAAGACGACACCAGTCAGGCCTACCAGCTTCACTCGGGCAGGAAGGGCGAGCCGCCGAGCGAGATCCTTTTGCGCGGCAACATCCTTCTCCTGCTTCACCTTCTCGATTGCCCGATTGTAGTCACCCCAGGCGCAGTTAAGCTCGCCTACCGCGCGCAAATAGCAGAAGGAGTTCAGCCAGTAATTGTAGCGATCGCGATTGCCGGCACCCACGGCGCCTAACCGGAGGCCCTCGAACTGATCTACAAATGCGTAGTCCCTTCTCACCTCTTCCCATGGGCGGGTATCGGGTTGAATACCGCCGGGACCAGCGACCCAAGTGCATGGCTTGGGCAGGACACCGTCAATCTTCGCGAAGATGGCCGCGGCTGCCTCGCCGATACCGCGCCCGAATTGTCTTGTGGCCCAGTCGAGGTAGAAATCCATGGCGAGCAGGACGGGTGCCGGAGGCTGAGCGCCCGGAAGGTCGGCCACGTAATCCGCATAGGCTGGCCCCCCGCAATTGATCTTCCAGGCAAAGCCGTCTCCTGCCACCGCGATGCCGGCAATGCTGGGAAACTCAACTTGTGGGACGAAGGTGATGTCCAGCCAGCCATTGGTGACCATGATGTTTGTAAAGGTGTAATCCAAAGCGCGGTTCTTGCCGACCTTGGCCAGGATGTCCAGGTTCTTTATGACAGTCTGGTCTTGCAGTTTCACGCTAAAGACCCTAGCCCCAGCCGCATCATAGTGCGGTTCGCAGAACTTCAACGTCACGGTGCAGGGGCCGTTGGTTGCCGGCAGACGATAGGCCAGGAGGTTGTACCGCACGGTCTGGTAAAGTGTCGGCTCCGTGGTGTTGGTAATGGGATTGCTGGGGAAGGCGGCGGTCTGGCCGCCGACCGGTCCTGCCACGCGAACCAGTTCTGCAAGTTTCGTCGCAGTGTTGAACACCCCCGCCCACGGGTCCTGTTCCCAGGCGGCTTGTGCCAGCGCACTAATGTTCGGGCCGAGCGGTCGTGTGCGCCAGTGAATGCCCATCAGCCCGTCGCAGCCGTAACGTAGAGCATCGTAAGCATCACGCCGCATTCGGCCCGCCCACAATTGCGGGGACGTTAGTGCCGGGTCATCTTCAAGCCAGGGAATTGCCCACTTAGAGCGCCCGTGCACCTCGGCGAAACCCCGGTCCACCGGAGCGTAGCCCACTTGTTGGTTGATGCAGCTCACCGCCACGTCCTTAGGAAGCCTCTTGTCGAACATCGCCCGGTCCTGCTGCGGGCCCAACACCCAACCGCAGGTAGCCAAGCCAAACGCCGCTGGCACCTGCCTCCGCGCTTCAATGGCAGCGGCCAAATCATCCATCGTCGCCTTGATCGCGTTCTCCTGTACCCCCGACCACGTCCAGCCTTCCGGCGTCCAGAGCCAGTAATAGTCCAGAGGATAAGCCTTAGCCGCCCAACGGAAAATGCCTTCGTAAAGCTCGCGGACGACGCCTGGATCAGCGGGGTTCTTTCCCAACGCTTTGAGCCGTTCCTGGACCAACTTCGGCACTATCAGCGGCGTTTCAGTGCCGACGCAGGTCTTGACGCCAACCTGATGCGCGAAGGTGAACGCGTCGCGCAGCAATGCAGCAGTGCGACTGAATACCTCATTGCTGGCCTCGGGCGTTGTTGGAGCGGGCATGAAGCCGTGCATCATCTCGGGTCCATAGTCATCCCGCTCGAAGAGCGCCGCACTACCGAAAAGGTAATCGCTGGTCTTTGCCGGCACATAGCCCCAGTTGCCGCGCAGTGTGTTCATGTAGCTCGAAGGGTAACTGGACTTGACCTTTCCTTCGTCACCAATATCGCTCGCCAGACCAATCCAGACCGTAGGTTCAGCATTCGGATGCCCCTCGGGATAGGTATGCAGTCCGAAGAAGTTCATGCGCAGCTTCGGCAACTGCGCGATCACCGCAAGATAATCGTCGCGGTTCCACCAGTCGGGTCCTTCTGGAAAATCGTGAAACGGCTGGATACCCCGCAAGGCAAACAGCGGTGCACCGCGCTCGTTGAGCGTTGGAAGGGTCCAGGCTGCCTGTTCGTCGGGAACAACATCACCATGCAGGTAGAACCTCATCCCCAAAACCTCCGCAAACTGGTAGGCCGCATACAACGTCCCGGCATCGTCTCCGCCGGTGACCAGAAGGACTTGCGTGCCCGCGCCGTTCCCGCGCTCCCGGGGGTGCGTTTTGAGGCAATAAGCCTGCGCCGGTAACGTCCCCAGCGAAGTCACCGCTCCCGGGCCGCACGCCGTTCGCACCAGCGCGCGGTCTTTGCGGCTAACCAGAACGAGGTTCCCTCGGGGCAGCGCCCCCTTCTGCTCGGTCATTATCGGCAGCAAGCTGCCGGTGCGCAGGTAAACGTAACGCCGCACCTCGCGCGCAGCCAACTTCTCCATCCAGGATGCCTCGCAAGGTGACACGATAACGGTCGGTTGAGGTCGAGCCGTTGTGCCTGCCAGAGCGGGGGCAAGCGCCGAGAGGCTCGCGGCGATAACAAGGAAAGACAAGACTGACCGTCGGTTCATAGTTTCAAGGCTCGAATCCGCAACTCGCGTTTGTGTCTTGGAGTCTAGTTGTCGAAAGATGCACTTCAATCCCAAAGCCGAACTTCTCTTTGCCCCTTCGCCACCCGAAGGCGAGCGTCCTGAACTGCATCAGCGCCGCCCCGCAAGCGGATTGCCAGCGCCGCCATAACCACTGAACCGCGCGAATGCGACTTGAGACGCGGCACGAGCGACTGGTCAATCCACTCCCACGCCGTCGCGAGCCGACCAATCTGGGCTGTGATTCACTTGCTCTTGGACCGCGACGCGGGATTCTGGGTGATCGCGCCAGCTTGCCGGAGCAGCGTCAAGGTGCGTTCAAGCGGAAGCGCTTCAATTGTGCCTTTGAACCCTCGGGTAGTCGTCGCCCGAAAAAGGGAATTGCAGATGGCCTCTTCTGTCGCCTCCGCGACAGCCTGGAAGAGCGGTGACATGGAATCGTTGGCCAGCTCAACAGTCCGGTGAATGGGTTCGCCGCGACGACGACGGCATTCAGGGGCCGTCGAGAAGGCGATGACGTAGTCGCCCGAGCCGTTGGCCATGCTCGATCCGGTCCGCGCCAATCCAACCATAGCGCGGGAGGCCAGGCGATTCAAGTTCCGGGCGCCCAACGGCGCATCGGTGGCCACCACGATCATGATGCTGCCATCGCCGGAACGACAGCCCGGAGGCTGGTCGGACTTCGTGGCAACCAACGCCCCTGCCCCCCGCTTCTGCGGCCTAAATGCCTGCCGTTTCAGTTCGCGTTCGACGTGCACCCCGTTAATGGTCAAATCGCCGCCAAAATTACTCTGCACGATGACGCCTACAGTGTGGCCGCCTTGCTCGGCGGGCAGTTTCCGCGAACTGGTGCCGATGCCGCCCTTCCAGCCAAAGGCCACCGTTCCAGTGCCGGCTCCCACGGCACCCTCCTCAACCGCACCGCCGGTTGCGCCTTCAAGAGCCTGTGTGACATGCGCGGGGCGGATAGGGCGTAGCCGGATGTCGTTCAGGAAGCCATCATTTGTTTCACCGACGACAGGGTTGATAGAGCGGACCCCTTCCATCCCCGGTTGCGCCAGCAGCCATTCAACCATGGCATCGGCTGCCTTCCAGACACTCAAAGTGCCGGTCAAAAGGATCGGCGTTTCCAACTCGCCCAGTTCGCTGACTTGCGTGACGCCCGTCATTTTCCCGAATCCGTTCGCCACACACATTCCCGCCGGTACCCGCTCCTGGAATACGTTGCCGCTATGCGGTATGATCGCGGTCACCCCCGTGCGGATTGAGTCGCCTTCGACCACGGTCGCGTGACCGACCCGCACGCCGGCGACATCAGTAATGGCATTGAATTGGCCAGGGGGGAGCGTGCCGATGACAATTCCCGCTTCACGCAGCCGCGGCCGGCTGGGTGAACTTTGAGCGTTCGCCGCAATGGCAATCGTGGCCGCAGCCATTAAGCCCCACGTCCGTAAGAACGGAAAGCCAGGTTGTTCAGTCATAGAGGAGATTTGAACAGGTGGAGTCACTGGAAGGCAAGCTGAACCCGTTCCACCCCTGGAAACACCGGGCACGTTCTAACACGCTGCGTGCTCCACCTTTCGTCATGCCCGCACGGAGGTCAAAGATGTGCGGCGCTCTGCTTATCCGGCGGAGGATTGCCAGGGGCCGGAGTCGGCTCCGGATGCACTGTCACGTCCGCATCGGGAAGCAGTGCCGCCACAGCTTCCTCCACGCGCTCAGTTAAATCGTGTGCCGCCCGCAGCGACCGTTCACCGTCCACGGTAATGTGCAAGTCAACAAAGTAGTAGGGCCCCGAATGCCGAACGCGAACTGCATGGCAATCCACTACGCCCTCCATCGCCATGACGGCTGTCTTGATCCGGTCCCCGGCCCCTGGAGGCGACGAATCCAGCAGAGCTTGGATCGTGCGCAGGCCCAAACGAGCGCTGACTACCACCACAATTGCTGCGACCGCTAACGCCGCCGCCGCATCCGCCTGCATCAGGAAATTGAGCTTTGGATTCCAGGTTGCCAGTCGCACCCCCAGGAGCCCGAGAATGACGACCGCCGAACTCCAGATATCGGTGCTGAAATGCAGTGCGTCGGCTTCGAGCGCCTGGCTGCGGTGTTTCGCCGCCGCCCGATAGAGCATCCGAGAACGCGACACATCCACCACGATCGAGATGGCCATGACCGCGAAGGCCCAGATGGACGCGTCTACCTGAACGTGTCGAACGGTCAGCCGTAGAAACGACTCACGCACGATCCAGACACAGGTTGCCAGCAGCAAAAGCGTTTGGAAGAGGGCCGCGAGATTTTCCACCTTGCCGTGGCCGTAGTCGTGGCCGCTGTCGGGGGGCTTAGCCGCCGCCCGCACCGCCACCAAAGTGACAATCGCCGCCGAGAGATCCAGGCCGGAATGCGCGGCCTCCGCCAGAATACCTAAGCTGCCGCTCAGTAAGCCGACTACGACCTTGATGCCAGCCAGCAGCAAGGCAGCGAGCACTGAATTGCGGGCTGCGCTGGTCTTCTCGTGAATGTCGGTGGCTGAGTTCATTTTTGCTATGGAGCAATCCAAGGCAGAGCATCAGAGTCTGCGATTCAGGTGAAGCTCACCCCAGCCTTGTTCCCAACCTCGAAGATCAGGCAGCGTCCCATCTCGGCGATTATCACGTCGTGCGCAGCAAAGGCACTGCTCAACACTGGAGCGGCGGAGTATCATACCCTCTTGTCTCATGCCTGCCCTGCCGTTTCAAGCCTTCTTAACCGAATCCGCTTGATTGACGCATGGCCGACATCGCAGTTCAATTTACATTTGCAGGTGCTGGTGGGCGCGTTATATTTCCGGCATGAAGACTTCGAAGAAGGGCTACACGCAGCACTGGAGCGGAGCGATCTGCGTTCTTTTGGTTAGCGCATGGGCGGCTTGCGGCGCGGCGCCAACGGCCTTGGAGCTGATTAAGGAAGGCAACCGTTTCATTGGCGAGCAAAGCAAGGACAGGATCCTGGAAATCCGCTCAGAGAAATCTGTCGCCAGCCTGACGCCGGATATCTGGCATCTGGTGTATTTCGATCCGGACGCAACGTCCAAGCGGGCACAAGTGAAATTCGGTGCAGGTCGGCAACTGGGTATCAAGCGCAACTGGCGCCCGTTTGGCAGCAGTGGGTCGGCGGATAAAGTCCTCGACCTAAAGAAGCTGAAGATTGACTCTGACAAAGCCATCCAGATCGCCACTGCGGAACCCTTGCTTGCCAAGCTCACCCTCAAGGCCACCCAACTCTGGCTCGAGAATACCGACCTAACGGCCACGTGGAAAGTGCGTCTTTGGGCCGCCAAACTAAGCAAGCCGGAGACAAGTGTGGACGTCGGGGACATCTTCATTTCCGCTGAGACGGGCGAGGTCGTTAAGAGCGAGCTGCGCCCCGGCAAAGTGGATTGATTCGGCAGCTTCGATTCGCCCGGTCCCGCCGGTCATTCAGAAGAAGGGGTTGTGGCCCTTCTCTTCGAACACAGTTGTCAGTGGTCCGTGACCGGGGCAGAGCAGCGTTTCAGGCGGCAGGCTCAGAATCTGCTCGCGCACTTGCTGGCGGGCCAGGTCCCAAGACTGGTTGCCCCGGCCGATGGAGCCGGCAAACAGCGCGTCGCCCACCATGGCCGCATGTGGAGCGTCCTCGGGCCACATGCCGACGATGTAGGTCGTGCCGTCTTCGGCGTGGCCGGGAGTATCGCGGTGCGTGATGCGCAGGTTGCCAAGGTGAATGCAATCGTTCGCCCGATTGCGCTGGTCCAGGGGAGCGCTCTTCGAGCCGGAATGGACGCGGACTTTGGGGAACTGTCGGCGCAGCTCGCCCAGGGCGGCGACATGGTCTTCATGGGCATGGGTGATGAAGATGTGACGGAGCTGAAGCTGGTTTTGTGCGATCAGCCCAGCCACGGGCTGCGCCTCCCATCCGGTGTCAAACAACGCCGCTTCGCGCGTAACTTCATCCCAGACCAGGTAGCAATTGACCGCCATGCCTCCCGCCATTGTTGACACGCAGCGCAGCTCACGCCATGCGCTCAAGTCCTTTGCGCTAGGCAGCCAGCCGTTCGCGATGGCCTCGAGTTTGCCCGGATGCAGGCCAACCAGCTCCGCAAGTGTCCCCCAGTTGGACTTCCCCTGGACCTCGCCGGATTCTTCCAGTCTCGCCAGTTCCGCCTCCGTCAGTCCGGCGGACCGCGCGGCAGCGGCGGCGGGTGTCCTGGACATCGCCCGCGCCTTGCGAATGATGTCGCCCAAATGATCTTCCAGATGCATGAGTCAGAAGGTAATGGGCAGCATGGTCTGTTCAAGCCTCTGTTTCCCACACGACCGCGGCGTCAGCAGCACAGTCACTTGCCCCGTTGAACGGGAGCAGAGTTGGAGACGGATGACGTGGCTGGGGCATTGGTTGCAGTGCTTAGAGGAGCGGTTTCCCTGACGAAATGATCCAGGATGGCAAGATAGGCCTCGGTCGCAAAACCCATTTGGTCGCCCCCCTCGCGTTTGAACTCCCTGAGCTGGTCGGCAGCGGATTTGGCCTGAGCGCGGATGTCCCCTACGCTGAGCTTGCCACTCATCAGGCCGCCGAGCAATTCCCTATACTTGTCGTTGACCTCTGGCCCCGCTTCACCAAGAAACTGCTTTTGCACCTGCTGGATAAGATTACTGCTCGAGGCCAAGCCGCGAGCCAACGGCGGCAGGCTCGCGGCCGCATTAGTGGACACTGCGGGAGAAGCAGGCCGGATCACAGGGCAATTGGTCGCCAAGGTGGGGCCAAGCGTAATTCCCGCAACCGTGCTCCGCGGCAGACGAAGCATCCCCAGCACGTCGCTCTGGAGAACTACCGCATTCGTATCCAGCGACAGGATTTGGCCGACATAGCGATCGCCGTTCCTCAGGTCCACCTGGTCGGCCTGGAGAGAGCCATTGGCGCTGAGCAGGGCGATAACAGCCCACACTGCAGCAACGGCGATTCGCCGCGTGCCGGTCCTCCGTTTTGGACTCGCGCTGCCGGGGTAGAAAGCGTCGCCGAGCAACAGGTTCAGGTCGTGGACGGCCAACGTTAGTTGGGCATAGGTATCTGCCGTTTCCTCGTCCAGGTCCTGTTGTTGCAGGCGATTGCTAGTGCGGCGGAAGCGGGCACTCAGGCGCAAGTCGTCCTCCGTATCGCCGAGGGCGCTGAGCAAACGGCTGACTTTCTCAGCCCGCTCCCGCGCGGTGCGGATGACCCGCAAGGCCGCGGCGAACCCTGTGCGTCCCTCCTTGGCGCTCTTGAGAAGAACACACTCAAACTCGCGGCAGTATCTGGGCCGCTCGCCATACACACGGCAGCGGGTGCCTTCGAGGGCCGCGCACGGCTGCGGGACCCGTGACAGGCGCGCCGAGGACTGGGAGGCGCAAAAGGCCAGGCCGAGCGATCGCAACCGCGACGCGTCGTCCCCGGACCGCAATCTGACATCGGCAAAGAGCACGCCACTGCAACACAGCCCACAGGCGGTGCATAGCTCGTTCATGCTCTGATCATCGGCCTTGCTGGAGCGATTCACGTCTCTGCTAAGATAAGCCCGCCCGGGGCAACACTCAACACCTTCGGCAGACACAGGGGGGATTCAGGAATCCACGAAACCGTAGCCGCCGGCGTCAGTCGGCGCATTCTTTGACCGGGACGGGGATTGGCGCCAACTGACGTCGGCGGCAGCACCCTCGTCAATCCACCCTTCGACAGACATGGCGCGCGCATTTTGGGGTGCATTTTGGGGTTGCCTGCTCCGCGCTGCTATAGCATGGTCAGGATGCACTTTGTGAAAGGACAAGTTTATGAGCGCTCAACATAGTCACAGCAATTACCCTAAACTGCACAACGCCATGTGGCCCGGCCTGGTCGGCAAGGGCAGCCCCGGCGCCGAACCGGGCATTGATCTGGATACCATGCTCGATTTGACCGCCAAGGCTGAGGTGGACGGCATCCGGTTTGACGGGGTGGATTTGTTCCTCTGTGATCCGCACGTCAGCATTGACATCGGCGACGACGGCCTCAAGCGCCTGGCCGACAAGGTCCGATCAAGGGGCTTCGTAATCGGCTCGGTTGTGGCACCGGTTTGGCCGCCCACAGGCGGCGGCTCGGCGATGGGCAACGAGGAGGAGCGGAAGCTCTTTGTCGGACAGGTCCGCAAGGCCTGTCGTATCGCCCGGAAGCTGCACGAGTTGGGCGTTCGGCCCTACGGCGTGGTGCGTATTGATTCGGCCTGTGGCGTGGCGGATTGGGCGACGAACCCGGAGGCCAACCAGAAGAAGATCGCGGAGACCTTTAGCGAGGCGTGCAATGTGGCGGAGGACTGCGGCGAGCGATTGGCCGCGGAAGGAGAGATCTGCTGGGGCGGCATGCATAGCTGGAAGAGGATGGTCGAACTTCTGCAACGGGTGGATCGGCCCCGAACGCTGGGTTTCCAGGCCGATATGGCGCACACGCTCCTCTATGTCCTCGGCTACAATGCGCCGGAAGACGCTATCCTGCCGCCGGATTGGGACTGGTCCGACCCGCGCCGTCTGAACGAGGCAATGAACACCCTTACCAGCGCGCTGCGCCCATGGACGATTGACTTCCATGTCGCGCAAAACGATGCAACTGTCCACGGCTCAGGCACGCACGACAAGACTGGCCATCATTGTCTGCCCAACGACCCCAACGGCAAACTCAACATCGTTCACCACGCGGGCTACTGGCTGCACGGCGCTGATGGCCGGCTCACCAAGGCCATCCGTCATATCTGCTGGGACGGTTGCATGTTTCCCAATGCCGTCATGATGCAGCCCGAAACGTGGAATGACATCCTGCGGGTCATGATCGCCGTGCGCGATGCGCACGGCTGGCGCGAGGAAGCACAGTCGGCGGTCCAAGCCGCGGCACCCCCTGCCGAAATCAAGACCCGCAAAGTCGCTAAGCCTTTGATCGCCAAGCGCCGCAAGGCGGTTCGCAGGAAGCCCGTAAAGAAGGCGACCAGGAAACCCGCCCGCAAAGCCAAGTCCAAGCCAGTTCGCGCCAAGCTGTCCGTGAAAGCCACACGCCGAAAGACAAAGACCGTTCGGAAGGCCCCGTCAAAGCGAGTGACGGCGAGGAAAAAGGCCAAACGGAGGAAGTAAGCTGAAGTGACGGGACTATACTCTTACGGGCGGATGAGACTCACTTACCTGATATCATTACGCTTCACCCTTAATCTGATGGTTGCCGCCGCTTCGGTACCCGCCGCCGGCCAGTTCAATCAGCTTACCCAACAGGAAGAGGCCGCCGGTTGGAAGTTGCTCTTCGACGGCAAGACCACCCAGGGCTGGCGCAGCTTCAAGAAACAGTCATTTCCCGACAAGGGCTGGGTGGTCGAGAACGGCTGGCTGCACTGCCTGGGCAAAGGCGGGGGCAACAAGGGCGGCGGCGACATCATCACAGATGCGGAGTTCGACAACTTCGAGCTCGAATGGGAATGGAAGCTGGCAGTCGCGGCCAACAGTGGCCTTAAGTATTTTGTGCTGGAGACGCGCAACGAGGCGCTCGGGCACGAATACCAGATGATTGATGACGAACGCGCGGTGGGCATTGATAAAGGCAACCGCAAGCAGCTCACCGCCTCATTCTATGCCGTGATGGAACCGACCTGCCCTCCCGTCAAGCCGCCAGGGCAGATCAACTCCTCACGAATTCTGGTCAAAGGCGACCACGTCGAGCACTGGCTTAACGGTGTCAAGGTGCTCGAATACGAGTGTGGCAGCGAGGTCGTCAGGGCGGCGATCGCGGCCAGCAAGTTCCGGGACAAGGCAGGATTCGGCAACAGCGCACGAGGCCACCTGCTGCTCCAGGATCACAATTGCGAAGTCTGGTTTCGCAACGTGAAAATCCGCGAGCTGCCTGTCGCGCGGTAACACCTCCTCCCGGCGGAGGGTGCGAAACCCCGCTCAGGTCGTGAAGCTGACCACCTTGGGACGCACCAGCCGCTCAAAGTCTTTGTAGGCCAGCTTGATGACCTCGGTATGCGAGCCGGCATTGAAGGCTATGTCCGCATTTTCGGCCAACGAGGACGCCGCATAGACCTCCATGCCGTAAAGATTCCCGAAGGGCGGCATGGCGCCAATCTCGCAATCCGGGAATCTCTGCTTAAACTCCTCCTCTGGGACCAGCTTGACCTGGTCGGCCCCCGTGACCTCTCGCAGGTCCTGCAGGACCACCTTGCGATCAGCCGGCAATACGGCCATCGCCGTCTCGCCATCGAGTTGCACGATCACCGTCTTGGCAAGTTCCTTGCCTGGGATGTGCGCCGAAGCGGCTACCTCCTGTGCCGTATAGGCGGTCGAATGAATGAGGCTGACGTACTTGATCTTCTCTCTATCCAAGAACTGCTTAAGTGTCTTGACTGGCATAACTTGCTCCTTCCTATGTAGTTTCTTCACCCTAAGCCATCTAGCCGGATAATCAAGTCCCCGCGAACCAGTCTCCGCCGGGCATTGTGCCGTCATCGGTGTCAGCGGACTACTTCCGCCCACCCAGAATCCCATGCCGCTGCCTCCCGCAGACCAACGGCCAGAGATGGCCGCGACCGGCAGCCGCGCTGTCAGATTCTCGACCCAAGGCACCGGCGCGGCCACCGAATGCGTTTCCCTGCTCCGCCCGTCCAGCGATAACTTGCCCGTGCCACGGATATCCTGTCCGCTCGGCCAACTCCGACTGGGTGATCAGCACAAAGGACCGTGTGCGAAAGTGGGCCGAGCCCAAACAGTCGCAGACGAAACCGCCGAGCACCAGGCTCAGACATCCCAACCCGTTGATAACGACGTGAGTCCAAATCCCCTCTCGGCATACCCTCTCCTTCGCTGGTAGTCCCTCGCTTGCACCTCCGTCCTACCTCCGTTCTACCTCCGTCCTTCCTCCGTATCGGAAACGGAGGTAGAACGGAGGTAGAACGGAGGTAGAACGGAGGTAGAACGGGGGAGGGACGGGGGTAACTGCGTGCAACTGCAGTAAGGGCAGCTATTTGCCAAGCCGAGGACTCTTGGCGGGGAGGAGTCAGCGCGGGTTGTGGATGCTGCCACCAAGCGCGCCCTTACGACAGAACAAGCGAGATTCCTGAAAGAAGCGGCCCTGTGGTGGCCTCCTGAAGATTCCTCACAGCCTCAGAATCCGGGCGGCGGGTCAATAGTTCTGAGGCTGGCAGTCGCTACCCTCCGCAGATCTGCACGGACCGCTTTCGCTTGTGCCGGAATCGGATTGTCAGGGATCGCACTCGGTTCAGGTCGGCGCTGAATCGTGCAAGCCTCAAACCGCGCCCATGAGGTCGGCATTTAGTGCCAAGCGTCGACGGTCCTGCCAGGCGCGCCAAGCTACCCAGGCACAAGTTGCGGCGATGCCGATCCAGCCGGTGACCGTCACCGCGGCGGCGATGCGGGTGTCATATTGTAGCAGGTCCCAGCGGCTGAAGATGGTATTCCAGTCATGATTGCCGCCACCCACCAGAGGCAGTTCGAGGCGCCGGGCGTCAGCCATGTAGCGGGCGATGTTGAACCAATTCTCGAAGAACCAGATGCAAGCGGCAGCAAATCCGAGCGTTTGCCCCTTCCGCCAGAAGGAGACTGCCAGCACACAGGGAAACACCAACTGGCCAATAGTGCCGCCGTAGGTTTCCAGTCGGGAGCTGAACACCCCCAGCAACGGGTGGCCCGCCTCGTGGAAAAGCAAATTGGCATGGTCCAGGAGCAAGACGAAGCCCGGCTCAGAGCGCAAGACCAACAGCAGGAAAAGCCCGAAACCGACGGCAAAGCCAAACAGCTTTCCTTTGGTCACTGATTCCCAGTGTTGTTGCGTCATGGCAGGAATGACAGCAGGAGTTGCGCCAGAGGCAAGGGCAGAGCGCTGGTTGTGAGCGTGCCGTGCCGGAACCGCGCTCAAGACGCATTTGCGCCCACATCACACGACGGCACGCTCATTTCCCGCGCTCAAACGTTGGATACACCAGCGCCGACTGGCGACCTTCGAGCAGGGCGATGTTCCGTTCGAGGTTGCGGTGCAGGTAGGCGGGAGGGCTGTTCCGGGTGTCATTCGCGGTGGCAGCGTAGAGCTTCTTCATGACCGGTAGCAGCGGGCGTCCGGCTTCGCCCAGGTGGATCAGCACGTTGGCTGCGTGAACAGAGTAAAAGGTCTGGTTGGTGGTGGTTAGCCAGCGTTCAAGCACAGGCAACGCCGCGTCAATGTGGCCCAACTGCGCCAGGGCGCCGGCGGCAGCCGCCTGGACCGCGCCGGAAGGGTCCTCCAGCCGCTTGCGCAAGGCGGCCTCGGCCGGTGCCGCTTGCTGGCGAAGCATGCCGCAGCCCAGCGCGCCCCACCAGCGGATGGCCTCGTTTGGATCATCCAACGCCGCGGTGAGCTTGGGCAGATTCTCCGCCTTGCGTTCCGAGGCGAGGTTGGCCAGGTCCACCACGCGCTCGAAGGGCACGGCACCCGGCTGGCGCGACGCTTCGTAGCCTTCCAGCGGCGAGCCTTCGGGGATAAAGCCGTTGTCCTTGATGGCGAGCACGCGGCGTTTCATTTCGGCGCGCATCTTATCCAGGGCCTCGCGGTGGGCAGGATCGTTGACGAGGTTGCGAATGTTGTCGGGGTCGGCCACCAAGTCATAGAGTTCTTCGGCGGGCTTCTCGCCCCAGAACTGTGCCGTGGCCGGGGTGAGGCGGCCGGCGGCAGCTTCCTTCGCCCACGATTGATAGCCCCGGGCCTGGAACGGATAGGCCATCCACTGCACATAAGGCAAGTCCGGGCGGTAGTTGTGGATGTAGAGGTAGCGGTAATTCATGAGCGAGCGCATCATGTCGTAGCGTTCATCCATGCGGTCGCGCGTGCAGAAGACATACTCGTTCGGCTGGCTCTTCGCCGCTCCGGCAAAAGCGCGGCCCATCATGTAGTCGGGCGCCTTCACCCCGGCCAGGGAGAGGACGGTCGGGGCAAAATCCACGAAGCTCACAGGGTCTTTGATTCGGGACCCGGGCGCGGCGGGCGCCAGGTGCCGCCACTTGGGCGGGAAATAGACGATCAATGGAACATGAGTGCCGCTGCGCTGAAGAAAGCGCTTGCTGCGCGGGGTTACGCCGCCGTTGTCGCCGTAGTAGAAGACGATGGTGTTCTCGGCCAGACCATCGTTCTCCAACTGCTGGAGCCTGTCGGCGACCTGCCCGTCCATCAGAGTCATATGGTTGTAATGCCGCACCCAGTCGGCCCGCACCGCGGGTGTGTCCGGCTGGTAGGGCGGGATGCGGACCCGGGCGGGGTCCAGAGACGGAAAGTCGAGCGGCTTCTCTTCTTCCGGGAACAGGCAGCTCTCGTGGGTGACTTCGTGGTTGAAGACGCTAAAGAACGGCTGCTTCGGATCGGGCCGGTTGCGCCAGTGGGCGGTCTTGCTCGATTCGTCCCAGGTGTCCCTCGGGCGGATGGGCGAGTTGTAGTCGGTCTTCGCGTTATTTGAGGCGTAGTAACCGGCCTTGCGCAAGTAGGCGGGAAAACCTTTGAGCCAGGAGGGAATCTTGCCCTGGGCGCGCATATGCTCGGCGGGGCCGCAAGTGGTCGCGTACATCCCGGTGATGAGCGCGAACCGCGAGGGCGCGCAAACCGGTTGGGCGAAACAGCGCTCGAACAGAACGCCCCGGCTGGCGAGGCGGTCGAGTGTCGGGGTGCGCGCCAGCGGGTCGCCGTAGCAACCGAGGAACGGGCCGTTATCCTCGCTGACCAGCCAGAGGATGTTGGGTCGTTCAGCGGAGCCTTGGGCTGCCGGAGCGGCGGAACCGTCTGGCAGTGCGGTTAGCACTAACAGGCCTTGAAAAAGCAATACGAGGCTTGACCTGGCGCCGTTTAACCAGCGGATTGTGTCGGGAGCAAGGTTGCTTCTCATCGCGTTCAGCGCGCCGCCGCTTTTGGCGACGGCGGGAGCTATACTGACCTAGAACGGCCAGTCGGCCAAGCTCGAAACGCGAAGACGGTGCCAGCTGGGCGCATCTTGACACTACCACCATAATGGGGATGTGAAACGGTTCCTCATCCGAAGACATGAACCTTAAACCAAAGAAAGGAATATGAATTCGGACAAACCAGCGGCTGCATCATTGCGGGATATT
>Ga0209201_1000851_pt1 | contig 39223 bp, 28 predicted proteins | sample AD_UKC055_MetaG_FD_184411 | JGI IMG/M metagenome (GOLD analysis project Ga0209201, IMG submission 184411) | Active sludge microbial communities of municipal wastewater-treating anaerobic digesters from USA - AD_UKC055_MetaG (SPAdes) (version 2) | ecosystem: Engineered > Bioreactor > Anaerobic >... | reverse complement strand
CCTTCAGATCTCTTTTTTCTCTGGATTTTTTGTTCCAGGGTAAAGAAATTAACCAGTCAAGATAATTCCGGCTAACCGTGGCCTCAGCTGACATCGGCGGCATACTTTCCAGCCGCTCGATTTCCTTTAAAGCTTTATCCTGGGCATCTGCTGTCATCTGAGCTTCATATACCTTCTTACGCAACTCTTCAATTTCATTTGGTTGCTCTTCTTTTCTAAACTGACTGCCAGGAATAAAGGTTTTCTGCCCCATATCCCGGACATTGACCTTTCTTCTCGAACTGCTGCTTTGAACTTCCCTACCCGGAATATTCTCGAGAGATTCCTGCAACAAAAATTTAAGTCTCCTTAATCTTTCCCTGGTATTAACTGTCTCCAGCAAATTCTGCTTTTCTTCCAGGGGCAGGTATAGATTGGAAGCTATGATATCGGCAATGCGATCGGTCGAATTCTCTCTAATGGCAGGAATCATGGAATCCAGGCTGGCACTATGATTAATCTTCAAATATTCTTCAAAGAGAGCCAGGACCTTCTTCAGCAGGTCCTGCACTTCGGGCGAATCATCCTCCAGGCTGGTAATTATCCGGGCCGCAATCTGGTAATAAGGATAAGTGCTCAGATAACGATCAATTCTGGCCCTGTTCAGCCCTTCGACGATGACTTTCATATTTCTTTCATCAATTTTGGCTGTTCTGATAATCCTGGCAATAACCCCAACCGAATAAATATCTTTAGGCAGAGGGCCGTCCAGCGAAGCGTCCATTTGGGCAGAGAGGAAAATCAGCTTATCCTGTTCATAAGCTTTCTCCAGAGCTTTGATGGATGAAGGTCGGCCAACAATAAAAGGGACAAGGGTTGCCGGAAAAACGACCAGATCCCTGAGTGGAATCAAGGGGACGTTTTTTATTAATTCAGAATTTTCTAAAGAATCAGCCATCTTAAGCTCCAATTATCTGTCTATATTTTTCGTAGCTGAGAGGTTGTTCTTCTACCATTTCTTTGGTTATAACTATTTTTGTTTTCATTTTTTTCGATGGCAGGTAGAACATCAAATCAAGCATCAAATCTTCCATGATGGCTCTTAACCCTCTAGCTCCGAGTCTTTTTTCCTGTGCCTTGTCGGCAATAGCCGCTAAGGCTTCCGGTGTAAATTCCAGGTCGACACCCTCCATCTTAAATAACTTCTGGTACTGTTTTATTATAGCATTTTTTGGCCTGGTTAGAATATCAACTAGCTGTTCCCTGTTTAAATCATGGAAAACCGCTATAACCGGCAAGCGACCTACCAGCTCTGGTATCAATCCGTACCTGATCAAGTCCTCAGGTATCAAATGGCGGAGCTGATTTCCTTCTGTCATCTCCCGTTTTAAATCTGATTTAAAGCCAACCCTGGCTTTGCCCAGTCGCTGACTGATAATCTTATCCAGTCCGACAAAAGCACCGCCACAGATAAACAGAATGTCTGTGGTATCAATCTGGATGAACTCTTGATAGGGGTGCTTTCTACCGCCCTGAGCCGGCACATTAGCCACCGTTCCTTCTATGATCTTGAGCAGTGCTTGTTGAACGCCTTCACCTGAAACGTCGCGGGTAATAGAAGGATTTTCGCTTTTGCGACTGATTTTATCGATTTCGTCTATATAGATAATTCCTTTCTGGGTTTTTTCCAGATCTCCATTAGCTGCCTGATAGAGTTTCAGGATGACATTCTCGACATCCTCTCCCACATACCCGGCTTCGGTCAGGGTAGTAGCATCAGCCAGGGCTAATGGCACTTTCAGTAACCTGGCCAGAGTCTGGGCCATAAGAGTCTTGCCAGTTCCGGTTGGACCGATAAAAAGAAGATTGCTTTTATCAATCTCGACCTCATTGGCACCACGTGGCTGCTTGATTCTCTTATAATGGTTATAAACAGCTACGGCAATTTTTTTCTTAGCTTCATCCTGACCAACCACATATTCGTCCAGCGCCTTTTTGATCTGAACAGGAGTTAGGTTTTCTTCCTTAAGCTTACCTTCGGTTGGCCCTTCCCTCTCTGCCCTGAGGATAGCGCTGGCCACTTCTAGGCAATGTTCGCAGATATAAACACCTTGAGGGCCAGCCACCATTCTTTTTACCAGGGACTCAGGACGCTGGCAGAAACTACACTTGATGGTCGAATTAGGACCCTGCTGGTTGGAAATCATGGTCAATGCCTCGATTTAAATTTTGCCTGTTAAAAAAAGCTGGCCGTCTTTCAGGACAAACTCTCATTTCTGGAACTAATGATCTGATCAATCAGGCCGTAGTCCTTGGCCTGTTGTGGGGTCATAATAAAATCCCGGTCGATATCAGCCTGAATACGGTCAACAGATTGACCGGTATGATTGGACAATATCCGGTTTATGGTTTCTCTCATCCTCAATATTTCTTTAGCCTGAATGGCAATATCGCTTGCCTGCCCCTGAAAACCACCAAAAGGCTGGTGAAGAATTACCCTGGCATTGGGTAGCGAAAACCGCCGCCCGGGCCGGCCGGCGGCCAGCAGCACAGCTGCCATACTGGCTGCCTGCCCCAGGCAGATGGTGGTTACGGGAGCTTTGACAAACTGCATGGTATCGTAAATAGCCAGTCCAGCGGTGATATTACCACCGGGAGAATTAATATAAATCGAAATTTCCTTCTCCTGACCTTCCGCTTCCAGATATAAAAGCTGAGCAACGACCAGATTAGCCACTTCATCAGTTATCTCTGTCCCCAGGAAGATGATTCTATCTCTTAATAGTCTGGAATAAATATCAAAACCGCGCTCGCTGCGCCCGTCTGATTCAATAACAAAAGGAATTAAGGCCATTGGCAAGTTTTATTTTATTATAATCCGGTCCTTTAAAAAGTCAATGCCCTTCTGGAGAAGGAGGTCTAACTTCCACTCCTCTTCTCGTTCTTCCTGAGCCAGAGCTGATTTCAACCGGCTAAGTGGAATCTTCCTCTCTTCGGCTATCTTTTTTAAATCTTCCTCATATTCTTCTTCAGAAATCTGCAAACCTTCTTTCTCAATTATTTTCCTCAGCAAAAGATGGTTTTTCAGGCTTTTTTCCGCCTGTTTCCTGGCCTGTTCTTCCACCTGCTGGCGCAGCTCGCCGGGCATTTTGTTCCAGTCGTCTTCTCTAAACTGGCGGTTGATAATCGCCTGAGCCTCCTCCTTGATCAGGCTTTCAGGCAAAGTCAGATTGACCCCGGCGGCCAGATTCTCCAGAAATTCATTCAGAGCCCGGTCCGTTGCCTCCTGCTGGCGGTGCCGCAGCAGGTCCTGGTAAATCTTCTGCTTCAATTCATCAAGTCCCGCTACCTGGTCAATCGACCGGGCAAATTCATCATTTAATTCCGGTAATCTCTTTTCTTTTATTTCTATCACCTTGATATGATATTCAATGTTTTTACCGGCAAACTTTTTCTGAGGATAATCAGCTGGGTAAGCTACCTCAAAGGTCTTTTCTTCTCCCTGCCGCATGCCAAGCAGAGCCTGATTGAGCTGAGGTTCATTTTCGGGATGACCGGCCAGAACAACCACCTTTTCAGCTGGCATAAATTTTTTAGTTTCCAGATCCTTACCCTGAATCTCAATCACCACATAATCATCAGGAGCCACAGGTCGGTCATTAACCGGCAGATATTCGGCGGCATTTTCCTGGAGTTTCTTCAGGACTTCCTCCACCTCTTTTTCTTCAACTTTAACTTCTTCTTGCTTGACCTTTTTGTCCAGATAATCGGGCGGCAGCTCGATAGTTGGCCAGACCTCAAATAAAACCTGAAATTTAATCCCTTTGTCCAGATCAAAATCTAATGATTTGACAGCGGGTACATTGACCGGAACAACGCCGCGCGCTTCCAGTTCCCGCTTCAAATATTCTGGTACCAGACTATCAAGAAGAGCATCCTTGATTTCGGCTGCAAACATTCTGGCCACCATCTCCCGGGGAGCATGTCCCTGCCGGAAACCTGGTAATCTGACTTTTGAGACATAATTACTAACCACCTTTTCATATTCCTTTTTGACTTCTTCCGGCGGGATATCAATTTCGAGTTCCCGGACAACGGGGCTGACCACTTTCAACCGCTCATCAACTAGATTCTGTTCCATATTTTCCCCTCTATTAATATCAAAATTCAGGCTGCCACCGCCATTAATTTCCAGCTAAACCTTTGACTGAAGAATTGGTGGTGGGCAGAGCGGGAATCGAACCCGCACTCCTTATTCAGGAACTAGGTCCTAAGCCTAGTGCGTCTGCCAATTCCGCCACCTGCCCGAATATCAAAGAAAATTAACTGGATATTTTAAAAGAGCGGGGCCAGATAAGATGATTTAATACCATAGATTCGCCTGATAGTCAATCACCACCTCTATTTTATGAGCTTGCTCAGACGATCGGCCAGGTTCCGATCAAGCCGCTGTAAAACCTTCAGGACTTCTCTGGCACTATAATTGTCATTGAGATTGATATAGGTTATGGCCAGGTTATACTGGGCCATAGGATCATCAGGTTTGAGTTTTACGGCCGCTTCCAGGCAAGGTAGAGCCTGTTCAAATTTTTTAAGCAGCATATATTCCAGACCACAATTCAGCCAGCCGCTGGGATCATCTGGCGCCAGCTCAGTATATTTTTTAAAAGCTTCAGTCGCTTCCTGATGCCGATTCATTTTGCTGTAAACCAGACCAAGATTATACCAGGCAGAGCTATAATCATTTTTTAAGGCCAGACAGTCATTAAGCGTTTTAGCCGCTTCCTCCAGCCGGTTTAACTTAAAATACATAATGCCCAGATTATAGACGGCTACTTCGCTTTTGGGGTTTAATTCAATTATTTTTTTGACAGCTTCCAGGGCATTTTCATACAGTCCAGCCTGATCATACATCTGGATAATATGGTTGTAATAAAAGACAGAATCACGCGGGTTGAGTTCTATCAATTTTTTATAAACCTGTTCCGCTTCTGCATATTGCTGGCTGGCAGCCAGAAGCAAAGCCAGATTGTAGTTACTGTTAATATCTTCCGGCCTTAATTTCAGAGCCTGACGATAGGCCTCAATAGCTTTTTCTACATCGTTATTCTTCTGATAGGTCTGAGCCAGTTTGAACCAGCCGTTCCAGGGATGTTCAGGCTCGGATTGGACATACTTCTGGTAATAGACAGCTGCCTGGCCATAATTTTGTAGCTCTTCATAAGCAGAAGCCAGCTCAAAAAAGGCTTCCTTTGCATTCAGGCCCTGAGCCAGGGCTTTCTCCAGAATGCCGGTTGCTTCTTTAAAATTTTTCTGGCGAAGAAGGTTTAAACCCAGTCCATAAAGCCCCTGAGCATCGTCAGGTTTTATCTGAAGAGCCTGGATATAACTATTATAGGAATTGGCAAAATCATTCAGCTGATAATAGCAACGGCCGAGGCAGAGATAGGGTTCGACTTCGCCTGGCTTTAACTTCACATATTTTTCCAGGTAACGAATAGCCGTGGATGGTTCATTTAACAGGCAAGCAACCTTACCGGCCAGAAAACTCCCTTCTGCGGTTTCAAAGTAGATTTCTTTACTGGCACTTTTCAAATCAAGGCCACGTTCAGAACGATTAAGAGATAAAAGCGGTTCAACCGGCACTCCAAATTTGATACCAGAATCAAGCACCAGGGCAACCCCGACTACTTCGTTTTTATTATTAAAAATTGGCGCTCCGCAAGTTGGTTTTTCAAGACTTATAGATATGGACATGACCCTTAGTCTGTCTTTTATCAGCTCCAGCCAGCCTCGCATTTCTCCCGAGGTAATAATGATCTGACCATTGACTCCAGCCAGAACAGCCAGAGGTGCTCCGCTGACCAATTGCCCCGACCCACCCAGGGGTAGAGGTTTTACATCCAGCTTGCCCTTCAGGCGAACCAGAGCCAGGTCATGCGCATGGTCGACAGCTACCAGAGCTTCTACCTTTGATTTTTTGCCATTACTACTTGTGACTTCTGCCTCAGTAGCTTGAGAAATAAAATGATAGGGAATCGCGATCAAATTATCGGCCAGAGCCAGCCCGCAGCCCTCTCCCACCCTGGTTTTATTATTATCCCAGGCCAGTATTGTCACCACCCCATTGGCATAATTGCTTAAGCTTTCTTCTGATGACTGTCCGCGAACATCCAGCGGGACAACCAAAACAGAAAAAAACACTATCACCAGAAAGCAATGATAGTATTTTCTCATCACGCCTCCTTCCATTCCTTCTGCTTTATATTTATATTATCCTTAAGGCTAAAGTCAAATTTATTCTGGCTAATCAGTCATGCGGATTAAGTTTTCCAGTTTTTTTTGGTGGTTGATAACCAGCCTGACGTCGGGAACTTTACTGGCTGGCATTTTTCTGGCACCAATTCTTCAGACCAGATGGCCAGCTCTCTCTGCTTTTATTTATGCTCTTTATGCACCACTGTGCCACCAGCAAAAGAGCAGAAGTTTTTTCCTGGCGGGTCAGCAGCTGGCCGTCTGCAGCCGCTGTTCAGGCATCTATGCTGGTTTTTTTTGGTGTGCTTTATTTTACCCGCTTTATGGGAAAAAATTGAAGAACTGGTTAGAACAAAGACCGCTGCTCGTGATTTTTTCAGCCTTGCCTATGGTTATTGATTTCTCGATTAATATTCTTGGCCTGTGGAATAGTCCCTTATTCATCAAAAGTTTGACGGGCTTTATCTGGTCATTTCTCCTGCCTTTTTACTGGTTTAAGGCTCTGCAAGAGCTTGAAACTGATTCCCCTCAAAAAAATTTAGATTTGCAAAAGTAGGGCGTAATGCATAAAATTAGATGGTTTTCAAGCAGAGTTTTAGAGGTTAGATATGGAGACAAGGCAGCCAGAATATTTTGTCCCGGCTTTAATTGGTGGCGTTTTAATGGGAGTGGTTTCAGCCATCCCTTTTATTAATTGCCTTTGCTGCTTGTGGGCAGTGGCCGGAGCAATGTTCTCCTTTTACCTTTTAAATCAAAAAACATCTTTCCCGTTGAAATCATCGGATGGCCTGCTGGTCGGAGCGCTGGCCGGAGTCTGCGGCGGCCTGATCAATGTCCTGCTGGAAATTCCGTTGAGTCCAATATATATAAGAATCGGCCAGAGATATATAAACAGCGTCTCCAGGTTCATGAAAGAGCTGCCCCCTGGTTGGGAAGAACTGCTGCAACTCAATTACCAGGGTTTTGACCTGCTATCTGTTTTGCTCAGCCTTCTTTTTTCTTCGCTTTTTTTTGCTTTCTTCGGAGCCATTGGTGGACTGATTGGATATTCACTATTCAAAAAAGAGCCCCCAAAGGAATTAAAGGATGAAACACAACTTCCTCAAAACCCGGGTGATCGTCAATCCAGCTTCTAATCGAGGCCAGACCGGACACCGCTGGGGGGAGATAAAAGCCACCCTCAAATATTTTTTAAAAGACTTTAAATACGATTTTACCGAGCGGCCCTGTCAGGCTACCGATTTAGCCAGAGAGGCCATTAAGGACGGAGCAGAGCTTCTGGTGGGAGTTGGTGGCGATGGGACCGCCAATGAGATAGCCAACGGTTTTTTCGACAACCAGAAGATAATCAATCCGGAAGCTACTCTGGGACTGGTCCCTTCCGGCACCGGTTGTGATTTTACCCGGAGCCTGAATATCCCCAGAAATCTAAAAAATGCAGTCAAGTTCATATCGGAGGCACCTGAGCAGACTATTGACATTGCCCGAATGACCTATCAGGAGGAAAATGGCCAGTCGGTCAGTCGTTACTTTCTGAACATTGCCGATTTTGGCCTGGGAGGAGAAGTTGTCCGGGAAGTCAACAGACGCCGGTTGCAAAGGAGAGCCTCGAGTTATCTTTTTTGCCTGCTGACAACCCTGCGAACATTTAAAGGTCATCAGGTCAGGCTCGAAATTGATGAACAGAAAGCTGCCTCTGACCTCTATTTAATCGGAGCAGTAGCTAACGGCCGAATATTTGGAAAAGGACTCAAGATAGCTCCCGAAGCCAGGTTGAATGACGGGCTGTTTGATCTTATTCTGGTTAAAAGCCTGTCACTTCTGGAATTTTGCCTTCAGGGCTGGAGGCTGGCCAATGGCAGTCATTTAAATTATCATCGGGTCCGCTGGCAGCGGGGGCGAAAGATAAAGGGCTTCCCCCTGAGTCCGGAACCAGTCTTAATCGAAATGGATGGTGAGCAGGTTGGACGGCTACCTGCTACTTTTGAGATTGTTCCTTCTTCCCTTCAGGTTAAAGCCTTCCTCGGATAAAGGCCTGTCTGAAATTTTTCAGCCAGTTTTTTTAGGGGGAAGATAATAGGGATTGTTGGTCAAACATATCTGACCATTTTCGTCATAATAGCGATAGATAATCGTCTTAGTTTTTATATAAGGGCTCTTATATTCAACTCTTTTTAAATAATTTTTAGTTTCGGAATAAGGAGGGACTCCTTTATGCCTTTCAACTGCCTGTTGCCCGGCATTGTAGGCGGCCAGGACCAGGTTTCTATCGCCTTTGTATAGTTTTACCAGATCTTTCAGGTATTTAACTCCGCCCTCAATATTCTGCTCTGGATCAAAAACATTCATCACTCCATACTTGATGGCCGTTTCTGGCATTAACTGCATTAAACCCAGCGCTCCCTTGTCTGAAACCGCAAACTGGTCATAATTGGACTCAGCCTTGATCACAGCATGAATTAATTCAGCTGGCAAGCCATACTTGACCGCCTTTTTCTGGATGATGGGATCATATTTTGCTTTTAATTCTTCCTGGCGGCTAGAAGCCTGGCTGCTCGAAAACAGGAAAACGAGGCTACTGGCCAGCCCAACCAGCCACATGCTTTTTCTGTCCATTTTTGGCCCTTACAGCCTCTATTTATAAACTTTTTATTTTCCCCTGACCATCACCTTTCGAGGTGATTTTACAGCAATTCCTCTATCAATTTCAGGCCCACTCGAAGAGCCTGGTCGATATTTTCAGGCCGGTTGCCCCCGGCTTGAGCAAAATCAGTTCGACCTCCGCCACCACCACCGATTATCGGCGCAATTTCTTTAATAATTTTATTGGCTTGAATCTTCTGTGTCAAATCAGCCGTCACTCCTACCACCAACCAGACCCGGCCCTCAACGACTGAAGCCAGAACAACAATTCCAGAGCCAATCTTTTGCTTTAACTGGTCGGCATAATTTCTGAGGGCCTCCAGATCAATGTCCTCTACTTTCTGGGTGACCAGCTTGATTCCTTTCATTTCCCTTATTTCGGGAGGCTGACTGGCCGGATTGAGCAGTCTTCTTTTCAGTTTTCTTATTTCCTCATCCTTTTCTTCCAGACTGGCCAGCAGCTTTTCCACTCTGACCATAATTTCCTGACGTCCAACCTTCAGCAGCTTCTCCAGATCTTTAATATTCTTTTCCAGAGTCAAGATGTAATTTAAGGCCTCTTCCCCTGTCACCGCCTCAATTCTTCTCAATCCAGCAGCCACACTCGATTCAGCGGTAATCTTAAACAGACCGATTTCGCCCGTATTTTTGACATGAATACCACCGCATAACTCCTTGCTAAACTCGCCGACCTTAACCAGCCTGACTTTTTCTCCATATTTTTCTTCAAAGATAGCCATCGCCCCCTCAGCCAGACCTTCCTCCAGACTGGTTACTCTGATAGTCACCGGCAGATTGTCTATAATTTTCTCGTTAATCAGCTTCTCCACCCGCTGGATTTCTTCCTCGCTCAAAGCAGCAAAATGGGTAAAATCGAAACGCAATCTCTTATCGTCAACCAACGACCCTGATTGCCGAACATGATCTCCCAGAATTTGCCTCAGGGCAGCATGAAGGAGATGAGTCGAGGTATGATTTCTGCTGATAGCCTTTCTCCGGGCCGAATCGACTACAGCTTCTACTTTTTGTCCGGATCTGATCTCACCGGCCAGCACTTTAACCTGATGAACAATTAGCTCCGGAACAGGTTTATGGGTATTCTCGACCACCGCCGAAAAGCCTGAAGCTTTCAACACTCCCCTATCACCAACCTGGCCGCCACTCTCGGCGTAAAAAGGAGTTTCAGCCAGGATTATCTCTCCTTCCTCTCCTGCTTTTAGCCGCTCAACTGATCGTCCGCCCTGGATAATGGCCAGCACTTCCGTTTCTTCTACTCTTTCTTTATCATAAAAAACCGGGTTGACCTTGAGTTGCTGGAAAGAACTATAGATTGATTTTTCCCTGGCCCTGGCTTCGCCTTCCCAGGACTGTCGAGCTCTTTCCCGCTGATTTTCCAGCTCTCGCTGGAAACCGGCCTCGTCCACTTCTAAATCTTTTTCTCTGGCCAGCTCCTGGCAGAGATCAAGAGGAAAGCCGAAGGTATCATAGAGTTTAAAGACCTTTTCTCCAGGGATAACCTGGTTGCCAGTCGCCCGGGTTTCCTCTGCATATTGCTCAAAGTATCTCAACCCGGAATTCAGGGTAGAAGCAAATCTCTCTTCTTCAGCCAGGCAGACCCGGCTGATATAAGGCAGACTGGTCAGAAGCTCAGGGTAAGGTTCCCTCATTATATCAGCGACGGTACTGGCCAGCCGGTAAAGAAACGGTTTGTCCAGCCCGATCAAATTGCCCCGTCGGTAAGCACGCCTGATCAGGCGCCTCAATACATAACCACGACCTTCGTTGGCTGGATTAACTCCATCTCCGATGAGAAAAGTGATCGCCCGGATATGGTCAGCGATGATTCTGATGTAAACATCATTCTCGTCGCCGGCTGGATAATCCTGTCCGCTTTCCTCACATATAACGTTAATGATCGGGCTGAACAGATCAGTCTCAAAATTGCTTTTTTTACCCTGAAGCACAGCCGCCATGCGTTCCAGACCCATACCGGTATCAATGGAAGGGCGAGGCAATGGATTCATTCTACCCTTTTCATCCTGGAAAAATTGCATAAAAACCAGATTCCACAGCTCGACAAAGCGATCGCTACCGGCAGCTATGAGCTCAGCCGGACTTCCTGCTTCCAGTTCTTCACCCAGATCATAATGAATTTCCGAGCAGGGGCCACAAGGACCGGTCTCACCCATCGCCCAGAAGTTGTCTTTTTTGCCAAAACGGAAAATTCTGGAAACGGGCAAACCGATTCCTTTCTGCCAGAGATGAAAAGCTTCCTCATCTTCTTCATAAATGGTAATGTAGAGTTTATCCACCGGCAGGCGAAAGACACCGGTAATGAGTTCCCAGGCAAAATCAATTGCTTCTTTTTTAAAATAGTCACCGAATGAAAAATTCCCCAGCATTTCAAAAAAGGTGTGATGCTTGGGTGTCCGGCCGACCTGCTCCAGGTCATTGTGCTTACCGCTGACCCGCAGACATTTCTGGACACTTGTCGCCCGGCTATAGCTTCTTTTTTCCAACCCAAGGAAAATATTCTTAAACTGATTCATCCCGGCGTTGGTAAAAAGCAGCGTCGGGTCGTCTTTTGGAATCAGAGAAGAGCTCGGTACGATCCGGTGCCCTCTCTTTTCGAAAAACTCCAGAAAAGTGGTTCTAATCTCATTGGCTTTCATCTAAACTAACTTTCCTCTTCACCCCCTCCTCCTGACTGCTCAACCCGTTCGACCTTGACCATTTCTTGTTCCATCTGTTCCAGTGCAATGTCCAGTGTCGACTGGACCCCCATAACCCTCAGTTTAAATGCATCCGGATTAGAAGAATACTTTATTCCCTGTTCAAAAGAAATATAACCATCACGGTAAAGCTGATAGATAGATTGATCAAAAGTTTGCATCCCGTACTGGGAAACACCGGTGGCAATAGCATCTCTAATGAAAGCTGTCTTGTCACGGTCAATGATACATTCCTGTATATACGGTGTGGAGACCATGACTTCAACTGCGGGCACTCGACCCTGTTCATCCATGCGCGGCACCAAGCGCATCGAGATGACTGCCTTAATTACACTGGCTAACTGCAATCTGACCTGGCGCTGGTGATGGGGTGGGAAGGTTGAAATAATACGGTTGATTGTTTCCGGCGCATCCAGGGTGTGCAGGGTACTCAGAACCAGGTGGCCCGTTTCAGCCGCCAGCAGAGCCGTTTCGATGGTTTCCAGATCTCTCATTTCACCCACCAGAATAACGTCCGGATCCTCGCGCAGACAAGCCCGCAGTCCGCGGCTAAAATTCTGGACATCCATACCAATTTCTCTCTGGCTAATGATGCTCTTTTTATCCTTGTGCAGATATTCAATTGGGTCTTCAATGGTAATAATGTTTTCCCGGCGATAGGTATTGATGTAATCAATCATAGCCGCCAGGGTGGTCGTTTTTCCACTACCGGTAGTGCCGGTGACCAGAACCAGGCCCCGGGGCGAAAAGGCAATTTTCTCCAGAATTTCGGGTAGCAACAGCTCTCTAATTGATTTGACTTCCAGTGGAATTATTCTCAAGGCAATAGTTATGCTATTTCGCTGATAAAAAACATTGCCCCTGAATCGCCCAAAACCAGGCAAGCTGTAGGCCAGGTCAATGTCGAATTCTTCCTTTAATTTTTTTCTTTGAAAGTCATTTAAGATCTGATTGGCCAGCTCTTCGGTATCAGAAGAAGTTAGCTTGGGAAAACCCACCAGAGGTACCAGTGTCCCGTGAACCCTGATGGTCGGATGATTGCCGGCTTTAAGATGCAAATCAGAGGCATCTCGCTCAATGGCAATTTTTAAAAGATCATCAATATTCATCTTTCCCTCCCCTTATTTTGGCGTTTTATCATATATGAATCAAAACAGCAGTCGAGATTTCTATTGTTTTGTCGATGGACAGCTTCTCCTTCTTTATTCGGCTCATAATGAGTATTTTGCATCAGCTGGCCCGGTTCAGTCACTTTAAAACCTGATTTTGTTTTCATACTATATCAGTCAATTTTCAATGTCAATTTGAAGGTAGGACCGGACCTGCCTTAAACCTTTTCTCCGCAGTAGGGACAAACTCTGGTTTTATAAGGGAGAGGCCGGCGGCAGTTCCAGCAAAGGTCAGATTTTCTCTGTTCTCGCGCTTTTATTCTGGCAAAAATATCATCGAGCTCGCTGGATTTTTCTTCTTTTCCTTTTAACCTGGATAGCTCCCGAATAATTTCTGACGCAGTTTGGATACGGTCTTCTACCCGAGGAGCCAGACATCTCATGATCAGGTTATCAACTTCCTTTGGTACTTTCATATTTTTAAGCCGGGGCGGAGTAATTTTGCCCTGCTGGGCTTTTTCCAGAATCTTAAAAGGGTCAGGATCAAAAATAGGTGGACGGCCGACAATCATTTCATAAAAGATGCAGCCTATAGAATAGATATCCGCAGGGTAAGAAGCCTTACCCAGAAACTGTTCCGGGGCCATGTAAGGCGGTGAACCTATCCTGGTCGAAGCATACTGGACAGAATTCAGCCAGGCCGAAGTGCCAAAGTCGGTGATCTTAACTGTTCCCTCTTCAGAAATAAGGATATTAGACGGTCTGAGGTCGCGATGGATAATCTTATTCTGATGAGCGTGATCGACACCATAGGAAATTTGCTTGATAATATCTACCGCCCGGTCGCAGTCAAGAATTTTTTCCTTTTCCAGAATCTTCTCCAGAGATTGCCCCTTCACATATTCCATCACCATAAAAAAGACATCTTTTTCCTTTTCAGCAGACAGGACCCTGACAATATTGGGATGATTGAGAGCAGCCTGCAACCTCGGTTCTTTGAGCAGCTTATATAGCTCAGTTGATTGTTTATGAGGAACTTTAATGGCTACCTTGATATCAAGCCAGGTGTCTCTGGCCAGATAAACGGAACCAAAACCGCCGCTGCCCAGCGATCGCAATATTTCATATTTGCCAACTTTCTGTCCCTGCAAAAACATTTTACCAGTTCCAGAAATGTGAAATTAAAGTCAGGACGGAAACTACTGCTGTTTCTGTTCTCAAAATCCTGCTACCCAGACTGTATCCACGATAATTAGCTCTAACCAGCTCTTCCTTTTCTTTCTGGCTCCAGCCACCTTCTGGACCGACCAGCAAGGTGACTGAAGCCGGTTTATCTTCACTGAGTATATCACGAAAATAGACCTGGCTGTGCTCATCAAGAAATATTTTTTGTTCACCTTTAGACGCCAGGCTTAAGACTTCTGCCAGGCTCATAGCCTTCCTGATGACCGGCAGGCTGGCCCCTTTTGATTGCTTTAAAGCCGCCCGACTGATTCTTTGCCAGCGAGCCAGTCTGGCTTCTAGCTTATCAGCCGGCAATCGGAAAGAGCGAGTGGTGATCAGAGGGATTATCTCTGCTACACCCAGCTCCGTCGCCTTTTCAATGATAGTATCCATGGTGGCCGGCCTGGTTAGGCCTAGTCCCAGGATAAGTTCGGTTTTTAAGTTTTCTTCCGTCATTTTAAGCGGAAGAAGCCAGGTCTTATCCGGCTCCAGGCTGAGCACTTCAGCCAGCAACCTTTTTTGCCGGCCATCAGTCAACCAGATTCTGTCACCCGGTTTGACTCTGGCCACTCGAGCCAGATGAAAATGTTCCTCTCCAGCCAGAGAAAATTTAGCGTCTCCAGCCGGAAGATCGGTCATAAAAAACTGATTACTGGTCACCGGTCTGGCGTCCGACGAGGTTTTTATATCTCTGTACCCAGGTTTGATCCACCTCATTTATGTTTTCACCACGAAGCTCGGCTAACCTGGTCAATAAAGCTCTCTGCTCTTTATCGAGCTTCTCAGGAATGGTCACCTTGACGGTGACATAAAGGTCACCCCGGCGGCGATCGCCAATATCATTTAGGCCGGCATTTTTAATTTTAAAGACCTCACCGGACTGAACACCAGCCGGAATTTTCAGGATTTCCGATTCGCCGTTAAGAAGAGGGATAGCTACTCTGGCTCCCAGGGCCGCCTGGGTCAGGCTGATTGAAACCTGAGCATAAAGATCTTTGCCTTTTCTTTCGAAAAACGGGTGCCGGGCCACTCTGACCAGGACATAAAGGTCCCCTCTCGGCTGACCGGCCTCGCCCGCCTCACCCTCACCGCTCAGTCTCAGCCGGGTACCATCTTCAATCCCGGCCGGTATTTTTATTCTTAACTGTTTTTTCTGCTTGATGAGACCTGTGCCCTTACATTCTTCACAGGGAGTAGCCACCACCTCCCCCTGCCCATGACAATGGGGACAGGTTCTGCTGACAGTAAAAAAGCCCTGTTGATAACGAAGCTGACCTCGCCCATGACAGGCTGAACAGGTTATTTTTTGGGTGCCGGGCTTAAGCCCGGTGCCATGGCAAACCGGACACTGTTCGCGCCGGGTGAGATTAAATTCCTTTTCAACACCAGTTGCTGCTTCTTCCAGGCTTATTTTAACTTCGAGAGCCAGGTCCTGACCAGGGTGGACTCTCGACCGGCGCTGGGTTTCACCGCTAAAGAACTCAGAAAAGTTAAAGCCAAAAAAGTTGCCCAGGATATCTCCGAAATCTTCAAAAATGGTCGAATCAAATCCGCCAAAGCCCTGATAACCCTGGCCCTGGAGCCCCTCAAGTCCATACCGGTCATAAATTGCCCGTTTTTCAGGATCGATCAGGACACTGTAGGCCTCAGCCGCTTCTTTAAATCTCTCTTCTGATTCTTTATCCCCTGGATTGCGATCCGGATGATATTTCAGAGCAGCCTGACGATAAGCTTTTTTAATTTCTTCAGGGCTGGCGTTCCTGGATATTCCAAGTATTTCATAATAATCCCTGTTTATCATGGTTAGTAGCTACCTCTTTCTTCCGTCTGTCAATGATCTCCTGTAACTCTTCCGGCAACAAGCCAGCAGCTGGTTTGACCACCACTTTTTGCTCCCGACCTGTACTGACATCACGAGCAGTAACTTTCAACAGACCATCAGCATCAACCTCAAAAGTTACATCAATCTGTGGTACTCCGGCCGGAGCAGGATCAATGCCCACCAGATCGAAGGTGGCCAGAGACTTATTTTCTTCTGCCCTCGGGCTTTCTCCCTGCAAAACATGTATTTTGACCCGTCTCTGATTATTCTCGACAGTGGTAAAAGCCACCGTTTTCCTGGCCGGGATAGTGGTGTTTTTTTCTATAATTCTTTGAAAACCACCATTTTCCGTTTCTATGCCCAGAGAAAAGGGTGTGACATCCAGGAGCAGCACCAGATTATTCATGCTGCCTCTTATGATTTTAGCCTGAATAGCCGCTCCCATGGCCACGATTTCATCCGGATTAATGCGCGCCGCCGGCTGCCGCCCGAAAAACTGGGTTACCTTCTGCTTGACCAGCGGCATTCTTGTCTGCCCGCCAACCATAATAACCTCGTCTATTCGGGCTGGCTCAACTCTGGCCTCAGACAGGGCTACCTGACTGATGGCTATAGTTCGATCTATCAATGTTTCGGTCAATTGCTCGAGGTAACTGCGGCTGATCCTTTCCTTAATATGAAGAGAACCATGCTCAGTCGAACAGATAAAGGGCAGATTAATCTCTGTCTCAATGGTGAAAGATAACTCTCGTTTAGCTTTTTCTGCTGCTTCTTTAATTCTCTGAAGAGCAAATTTGTCCTGGCTGAGATCAATTTGATATTTCTGCCAGAACTGTTCCACTATGGACTTTATCAGACAATTATCAAAGTCATCACCACCAAGAAAAGTATCACCATTGGTAGATAGAACATGGAAAACGCCATCATTTATTTCGAGAATGGTGATGTCAAAAGTTCCGCCGCCGAGATCATAGACGGCCAGCACTCCTTCCTGGCGGCTATCAAGTCCATAAGCCAGGCTGGCCGCAGTCGGTTCGTTTATTATTCTGATAACATTTAGCCCGCAGATGGCAGCAGCATCTTTGGTTGCCTGGCGCTGATGATCATTAAAATAAGCAGGGACAGTAATCACTGCCTCTTCCACATCTGTTCCCAGAAAACTCTCAGCGCAGGCTTTTAAATAGCCAAGAATAAAAGACGAGATTTCCTGCGGGCTATAAAGGCGACCACCAGCCTCAATTAAGATGTCGCCGTTAGCCGCTTCCGATATCTTATAAGGCAAGTGCTGCCTTATTTTTTGCATTTCTGGAGAATTAAATTTTTTGCCAATCAGTCTTTTGACCGAATAAATCGTATTTTCCGGGTTGGTTATCGCCTGTCTTAAAGCTGGCAAGCCAACCAGTCTTTCACCATTGGCCGTAAAAGAAACGACGGAAGGAGTGGTATTGCTGCCTTCAAAATTGGGGATAATCTCCGACCTATCCCCGTTCATATAAGCGACACAGGAATAAGTGGTTCCCAGATCTATGCCAATTAACTCGGTCATACTCAGTTCTTCTTTGGTACCAGGACTTTGACCATGGTCGGACGGAGCAGTCTATCATGAATCAAATAGCCTTTTTGCAATTCTTCTTTTATTTGTGGTTCGCTTACCTCTTCCGATTCTTCTGAAGCCAGAGCATGATGGAGAGTCGGATCAAAGCGGTTATCCTTGAGTTCAATTGGCTTAACTCCGTGCCTGGCCAGAAAATTGAGCAGCATCCGGTAAATCAGATCAATTCCTTCTCTGAAGGTCTTTCCATCAGTGTCTTCGGGAGTTTTTAAAGCTCGTTCAAAATTATCTATGATCGGCAAAAGCTCCTTAAAGACTTCGCTCAGGGCATATTCCTTGAATTCTTCTTTTTCCCGGGCAGTCCGCTTGCGCAGATTATCCATATCGGCCAGCACTCTCAAAAATTTATCTTTAAGCTCTTCTATCTGGTTTTTTAATTCCGAAATTTCTTTTTCCCTGGCTTCCAGCTCGCTTTCCAATCTGGCCATATCTTTATCCTGATCACCGCTGGTCTCTTCCCGCCCGGAAGCTTCAGTCTGTTCTGATCTCAGCTCACTCGATTGCTCAGCTGAATTAATTTCCAGATACTCTATTTCTTCATCCTTCCCATCTTTTCTGGAATCTGGAACCTTTTTCTCATCCTGGCCGTCTTGACTTCCGGTCATCGTTAGCCTCTGACTTTCCTCTGCTGGCTGTTCTGGATCTTTTTTCCCTTTTATGTTGACCTTAATTTCACTCATCTCATCACACCTCTTTCCAGGCTCGAAATAGTACTGGTCAGATGTCTGGCCATCTGATCAACCAGCGGAATGATTTTTTCATAAGGTAATCTTTTTGGGCCGATTATCCCCAGGGAGCCGAGCACCTGTCGCTGGTCGCCATAATGCGATAAAATCAAACAGCAATCAGCTATTTCTGGCATCTTGAGTTCAGAGCCCAGAATTACCTTAACCCTTTCCAGGCTGATCAGATCCGACAGCAGCCTGGCCAGATTGGCCTTTTGTTCAAAATTCTGGAAAAGCGATTTAAGCTTTTGAAAATCAAATAGCTCGACTTTATCCAGCAGTCTGGCTGTCCCCTGCAAAAATACCTTGTTTTCCTCCTCCGGCGATGGATAACTTCTGAGCAGGGTAATGAGTTTTTCAATCAGATCCTCATATTTTAGTTTGAGCTTGGGCAACTCTCGAAAGAGATAATCGCGAACAAAGGATAGATTTTTTCCCCTGAAATGCTGGTTTAAATAAAGGGCAGCCTGATCCAGTTCATTCTGGGTAAACATAACTCTGGTGGTAAATATTTCTGTCTGGATCAGATTAAAGGTGGACAGCAGCACTATCATGACATTGTTATCTTTAAGCTTGATAAACCTAACCTGATCGAAATTTATTTGAGAAATGTGGGGAGAAACGACAAAAGCCAGATTATCAGAATTGTTGGCCAAAACCTGACTGGCCTGAAGCAAAAGTCCATCCAGCTCACCAGAACTGACGGCTAAATCATCAGGAGTGATTTTGACCTCCCCTAACCTGTCATGAGGAGTGGAATCAAGGAGATGATTCACATAAAATTTAATTCCCAGGTCGGTCGGTATTCTGCCAGCCGAGGTATGTGGTTGATAGAGGCAGCCCTCTTTTTCCAGCTCTGCCATGACATTCCTAATGGTAGCCGGAGAGACAATATTATTGAGTTTCTGAGCCAGACTGGCCGAACTAACCGGTTTTCCAGTCTGCAGATAAACTTCGACTATTGAGTTTAAGATGACCTCTTCTTTATTTTCAAGCCTTTTGTAAGACATCTTACCGCTTATTATTTTATTACCCCAAAAGACAGTTTTTGTCAATCTATTCAGGGTCAGATGGCTATGAGCCCTATTTAATCAACAAGCCCGCATAACCCACAACCTGTTGATAATCACCTGTTCGTTCACCCGAGGTCTGGTATTTAACCAGATGCCCCTCCTTCGCTCCAAGGGCTCTGGCTGCGACCATCATAGCGGCGGTTGGCTGAAAGCCACACATGGTCAACTGATAAGAAATGACCAGTTCGAAAAGTCCTTTGGGGTCAAGTCTCTCCACAAAGGAAATCGCCCGATAGTCAAGCTTTTCAGCTAACTCCTGTCTAACGTAATGACTCATGTCGGTGCTGGCCACCAGCAGAACTTCCTGCTCCGAATTTTTTATCGCTCTGGCCAGAGCCAGTCCTAATTCTTCCAGCTTTTGATAATCAGCTTCGTAAGAAACCAGGATAGGAACGATAGACAGGTCCGGCTGAAAATACTGAAGAAACGGAATCTGCACTTCAATTGAATGTTCCTGACGATGGGCGGCTCTATCTCTGGCGATAAAGCTGCCTTCGGACAGAATCAAATCAACCAGAGGGGAATTTACCGGAACTTCTCCCAGAGGAGTCAACCAACTGTCGCTATCATCAAGAGCCAGAACCGATCCGATCGGATGATGAGCCGGTCCCAGGATAACCACCTGCGGTGGAATGATCACGCTGGAATAAACAGTCGCCGCCACCGGTCCCGAGTATTCATAGCCAGCATGAGGGACAACTACCCCGTAAGCTCTGGTTTTCTCGCTTCTTTTGGGCAGAAAGGACTCGATAGTCTTCCTGAGAAGATCAGGATCATCAGGATAAAAGTAGCCCGCTACATATGGTTGCCTCTTCATCTTTGCCCTCCACCAATCAAATGGTTTTAATTTATTAAATTTTTCTCTTCCTTAAAGTTGACGCCCAGGGCTTTCAATTCAGCCAGTATTGGCTCATAAATGTCGGGCGTGGTCGGGATCAAAACCCCACGACCTTTTATCCGGTTCTGCAAAATAAGCTTTACCCCTAAAGCCACCGGCCAGCCAACCAGCCTGGACATCGAACTGTGACCTCCCGGTTGACCAAAATCAATTAAGGTTGAAACCAGCTTCTCCTTTTGACCGGACGGATAGCTGATCAAAAGCTCATGCTTAAGTATGTTCATATCTCGCTCATTCTTTTCATATTGCATTTTTTCCCACATAATAGCAGTCAGCAGATCAAGAGGTGAACTTTTCTGAGAGGGTAATGGCTTTGTGCTGAATAAACCAAGCCACTCGAAGGACTTGATTGTGTCTGAATCCGGATCAAGTCTCAGCCGGGAAGCAACTGCAGTCTTTAAATCCTCATCGTTCTTAATCCCCAGCCATTCCCGCATAAAACCGGCATAGGTGGTGGCTGCCCATTCTCTGTCGTTTATATCCAGCAGGCCCAGCTCGCCTATCTTTTTCAGCTTAAAACACCAGCCTGGATAACGTAGTGTACCTCTCATAAGAGTTTTCACTTCAGGAATGTCATAAATCTGGCAGTAGATAACCGAATTGCGGTTGGGATAGGCCTCAAACTGGCCTAAACCAGGAATCTCAACCAGTTCAAAATGATCAAAAAGTTCTTCAGCCGGGATAACCACCTCCTGGCCGTCCTTTAAATAGCGGGCCTCATTGCGACCAGCCAGCAAAACTCCCCGTGGGCTCCAGGAAAACTTATAGCCAAACGGATTGTTATTAGCTTCAGGAGCTGGCAATCCACCGCAATAAGAGATAAAACTTAAAACCTGCCCTCCCGCTGCCCGGGCTTGATTAATGCATTTTTTGGCTTCCATATGATCTAAACCCGGATCAAGTCCGCATTCATTAAGAAAAATCAAACCTTTTGATCTGGCTAACTCATCATATTTTTTCATTTCAGGGCTGACATAGCTGGCTGTCACCAGGTGCTTACCCAGCTCAAGGCAAAGGCTAGCCACGTAAGGGTGAAAGGTGTAGGGTACCATGCTGGCCACAACATCTGCCCCGGCTAAAAGATCTTCAAGTTTTTCTTTATCCCTCAGGTCAAGATGGAAAGCCTGCCCCCTGGGATGCTGACCGACCAGCTGCCTGGCTCTGCTCTCATCCAGGTCAGCTACCTTAACCTCTACCTCCCCCAGGTTAAGAAGATACTCGACCAGTGGCCCGGCCACCAAACCTGCGCCCAGAACACAAACTTTTTTCATTTCATTACCTCTTTTCCTTTCTTTTCAGCTGTTCTCAGATTTAACATCCTTTAGATATTCAGCCAGATATTTATAATCAGGAGTAAGTTCTCCCCGATAAGCAATGACAGCTCTCTTTATCACCGGCTCCAGTTCGATTGTCTCAAAAGGCTGCTGGAAATCAGCCACAGCCAGATTGGGAATATAGGCTTTCAGTCGCTGACTGAAATAAGTTGAAGATTCCAGCGGTAATTCGGCAGGCAGATTATAGACTGCCATAACTACTGGACCCCGGCCTTCGAAACCATCAACAGTCTGCTCGCTAACCGGGTCAAAGACATAAACCGGACGTTCCGAATCGGTAGCTCTGACCGTGCATTCGATCGAACCATTGATATCACAGGTGATATCACCGATAACCTGCAGCCTGGGCTGAGCATCGCCCGCATACAGTTTTTTTAAGAAGGCCCTGGTTACGAACTTAGGATATTTTGGAGTCCAGAAAACAGCATTGATGAGAACATTGAGATAAGGTAGATAATTCTCTGTCACCGGATAATACTTTTCTGGCTGACGGTAATAATCCTCAAGCTCAAAAGGAAAGTCGCCTTTTGGTCTGACCATGTCCTCTTCTTTGAAAACAACTTTATAAACACGATGAAGAGAATAGTATCCCTTCTCCACTGTCTCAGCCAGTTCGAAAGGCGATATCTCAACGGCCGGCAATAAATCATATATCTCCTGCGCCCCCTGTGAAACATGCCCATAACCAAAAAATCCACAGATAAACGGGCCTATCTCAGGCGGCAGCCCTTTAGTTTCTATTTCCTGGCCAATCTGTTTGACATCTTCTTTGAGTTCTGTCAGGTTGCTATAATTAATAGCCTGGCTCAACTTCAAGAACGGAGTTTTGACTCCCAGAAGTTTCATTCTCTGTCCGTACGCCCAGAGGGAATTGACCAGACCGGCGTGGCCGGCATAGTTGCCAAAGAACAGAACTCTTCTCCCCTGCTCATCGGTCATCTTTTCATAATCAATAAGGGTACAGCCCAGCTCCAGAATTTTCTTGAGCATCGGCATATTATGAGGCTGACCTTTGATTGTATGGGAAAAGAACACATAGGCTTTGCCTGGCTCCAGTTTACTAATTGGAATTTCCTTAATGGCCAGGACAATCTGACTGGGACAAATATCCTCCTGCACCAAGGCGCCGGCGGCGAGATACTCGCTGTCGGGAAAGACCCGGATAGGCGATGGCTGAACGTAAAAGGTCAAGTCATACTCTCTGATTAATTCCCTGACATGAGCCGGAATGAGCGGTACCCGCCTTTCGTACCGGCTGATATCCTCTCGTCTGATACCAATGCTGTTTTTCATGGGATTAGTCCTTTCTTTTTATATTATAGTGATATAAAAGAGATATCTGGCACGCCTTTTAAATATTATTATGTCATATTATGAGAAAAGAGGTCAAATGATTTCGTCTCTTCTAGCGGTCAAAGTTCAATCTTCCTATTGACGCTATTTATCACTTTGTCCATAATAGTCAGCATGATTCGTTTTCATAATACTCTGTCTGGAAAAATTGAGGACTTCAGACCACTGCGACCCGGGGAAGTCGGTCTCTATACCTGCGGTCCAACCGTTTATGATTATCCACATATAGGCAACTATCGTGCTTACATTTTTGAAGATATCCTGAAGAGATTTCTCATTTTTTCTGGCTTCAAGGTGACTCATGTTATGAATATCACCGATGTTGATGATAAGACCATTAAAGGAGCAAACGCCCTGGGCGTCTCGCTCAACGAATATACTAAAAAATACATTGATGCTTTCTTCGAGGATATCAAAGTTCTCAGGATCCTGCCGGCTGACCATTACCCGCGAGCAACCGAACACATTGAAGACATGGTCAGGATGATCAAGGGCCTGCTGGATAAAGGTTACGCCTATTTTAAAGATGGTTCGGTATATTTCAACCTGGCCAGGTTCCCTGACTACGGGAAACTATCCAAAATTAACAAAGAAGAACTCAAAGCCGGGGCCCGAGTTGAAACAGACGAATATGAAAAGGAAAATGTTTATGATTTTGTCCTCTGGAAAAAAGCCAAGCCGGGTGAACCTTACTGGGAGACAGAATTTGGGCCGGGCCGTCCGGGCTGGCATATTGAATGCTCAGCCATGAGCACCCGCTATCTTGGCCCGACCTTTGACCTTCATTGCGGTGGCATTGATAATATTTTCCCCCATCATGAAAATGAAATTGCCCAATCAGAAGCCTATTATGGCCAGAAATTCGTCAACTACTGGCTCCACTGCCATCATCTGGTGGTCAATGGGGAAAAAATGTCTAAATCAAAGGGAAATTTCTTCACATTACGAGATCTGCTGGCCCGCCAGATTGACCCGGTTGACCTCCGCTTCTTCCTGCTTTCCACCCATTACCGCAAGATGCTCAACTTCACCTTTGATAATCTTGATCAGGCCAGAGCCGCCCGCCAGAGGATAGTCGATTTTGTCTACGAACTCGAACACCAGCCACTACCTCCAAAAGCAGAAAACCAGGCGGCCGACGCCATTTCTACTCTGACCGATAAGGCTCTGGCTGATTTTAAGGCCAGCCTGGCTGATGATCTTAATATCTCTTCAGCTCTGGCTGCAGTTTTTGAATTTATCCGGGAAATTAATTCGAAGTTAGCCAGAAATGAAATCAGCCGTCCAGCCGCCGACCAGGTTCTAACTGCCATCTATGAGATCGATCAAGTGCTGGCTATTCTTCCTGAAAAAAAGGAAGAAGAGCTACCGGCTGACCTGCTTAGAAAAATTGAACAGAGAGAACAGGCCAGAAGGGAGAAAAATTTTGCCCTGGCCGATTCCATTCGCCAGGAGCTTCTACAGCAGGGCATTGTTCTGGAAGATACCAGAGAAGGCGTTCGGTGGAAAAAGATCAAATAAATTCTCTACCCTCTGGCCGCTGGGGCGAAGAGCTGGCCGCCGCTTATCTTCAGAAAAAGGGTTATCAAATTCTTGAACATAATTTTAACTTCCATCATACAGAGATAGATCTGATTACCCGTGATGGCAGCTATCTGGTTTTTGTCGAAGTTAAGACGAGAAGCTCAGCTGATTTTGGCACACCGGAAGAAGCTTTGACCCCCCGGAAAAAGTATCATCTACGACGGGCAGCCGAAGGGTATCTTTATCTGAACAACCTGAACAATATTGATTGCCGCTTTGATGTCATCAGCATTTTGTTTGGTCCCAACGGACAGATAGAAATAGAACATTTTGAAAATGCTTTTGAATAAATCAGTTCTGGAGAAATAAAATGAAAAAGCTTTATTCCCTGCTAATCCTATTGGTCCTGGCCACTTTTCTTTCTGGCTTTCCGGCCGTCCTTCAGGCTGGAGTTATTCCGGCGCCAGAAGAAATTCTTGGTTTTAAAATTGGAGCAGATTATCATTTAATCAACTATGAGCAAGCAATAGATTATCTCAAGAAGTTGGCCTCGGTCTCCAACCGCCTCAAGTTAGAGCAGATGGGCCAGACCACTCTTGGCCTCCCCATGTATTATGTCATTATTTCCTCGCCAGAAAATCTGGCCAGACTACAGGAATATAAAGACATCATAAAAAGATTGTCGCTGGGGCAGGCAGCCTCGGCAACCGAAGCCTGGCGACTTGCAGTTGAAGGGCGGGCTGTAGTTTATATTGACGGCGGTCTCCATGCGACCGAATGTGCCCCTGCCCAGCACCTGGTTCAACTGGCTTATGATCTGGTCTCGGGCGAAGACGAGAAGACCAAAAAGATCCTTAATGAGGTCATCTGCCTGCTGGTTTTTGCCAATCCTGACGGTATGAATATGGTGGCTGACTGGTATCAGAAGAATTTGGGGACGCCTTATGAAGTTTCTCCCCTGCCCTATCTATATCATTACTACGGCGGACATGACAATAACCGCGACTCCTACCTGGCTAACCTGCTGGAAACACAGAATATTTCCCGCCTGGTCAATCAGGAATGGTATCCGGTTGTGCTGTATAATCATCACCAGACTGCTCCCTTTCCGGCCAGAATCTGGTTGCCGCCAAGCTCCGAACCAACCAATCCCAATGTTCACCCGCTTATTGTCCGCTGGCAGAATCTCATCGGCTCGGCCATGGGAGCAGCCTTTGATTCAGAAAATAAAGATGGTGCTATTTCCAGAATTGTGTTTGACACCTGGTATCCCGGTTATGTTACCCAGGTGGTAGATTCTCACAATATAATCTCTATACTGACTGAGACCGCCCTCTATCGTTATGCTACGCCACGCTTTTATACTGTCCGTGATTTTCCACCAGAATATCAGGATCTGACCATGTCGGCCTTTTACCCCAGCCCCTGGAAAGGCGGCTGGTGGCGGTTAAAAGACGCAGTGGATTATTGTCTTACCGCTTCCCGAGCTGTTCTGGAAACAACGGCCAGATACCGTCAGGATCTTCTTTTCAACAAATATAAGATGGCGACTGAAGTCATCAATCGTTTTCAGCATGAACCACCTTATGGCTGGATCATGCCGGTGAGTCAGCCGGATCCTGGAAATCTGGGAGTCCTCTTAAGCCGGCTGATACTTCTAGGCATTGATATTTATCGGGCCGATGAAGATTTTGTTTGTGATGGCATCAGTTATCCAAAAGGAACATTCCTCATACCTTCCAGTCAGCCTTTCGGATTCTTTGCCAAGAATATGCTGGAAGAACAGCATTATCCGGACCTCAGAAAATACCCTGACCTCTGGCAGGGACTCGTGGCCAGCAAGAAATTCGAAGGGGCGCCGATTGAAGCCTATGACATGATGGGCTGGACTCTAAGCTATCAGTTCAATCTACAGGTTAAGGCCGCCAATACTCCGCTTAAAGTTAAAATGACCAGAATCAGGGAGCTTGATTTTCCTCAAGGAAAAATAGAAGCAGGCGGAGGTGTTTATTTACTGGACCACGCCCAGAATGCTTCTTTTGCCGCTATGAATCGTATCCTCAAGGCCAGGGGCAAAATCAAATGGACTAAAAAGGCTTTTACCGCCGACGGCCAGAATTATGCTGAAGGGACAATTATTGCCAGTGGCTGCAGCCGTGATTTTATGGAGAAACTGGCCAGCAACCTGAAGCTCAAAATTCAGGCTTTATCGTCTGCGCCAGCTGTTGACACTTATGAAATCAACAGTCCCAGAACCGGCCTCTATCAATCCTGGGTTACAGCCAATGATGAGGGCTGGACAAGATATGTCCTTGATGAACAGGAGTTCAATTACCATATTTTGCATGACGCTGAAATCAGAGCAGGCCATCTGGCTGCTGCTTACGATGCGATTATTCTACCTGACCACTACTCAGTTGATCTTATGATTAATGGCCATCAAAAAGGCACTATGCCGCCTGACTATGTGGGTGGACTGACTGTTACCGGAATCAATAACCTCAAAGAGTTTGTTAAGGAGGGTGGCACCTTAATTTTTATGAATACTACCTGTAACCTGGCCACTCAGGAGTTTAAAGCGCCAGTTAGAAACATCCTCGAAAAGGCCAGGAGAGAAGAATTTAATTGTGTTGGTTCAATCCTGCAGGCAGAATTTGACCTCTCCCACCCTGTTGCCTATGGGCTGAGCAATCCCCAGCCTGTTGTTTTTGCCGACAGCTGTGCTTTCGATGTCTATCCTTCTTTCACCGATAAAAACGCTCCCCGGGTCGTAGCCAGATATGCCGGCGACAGACTGCTGCTCAGCGGCTGGATTTACGGCCAGAATTTAGTTCAGCAAAAAGCAGCTATAGTGGAAGTGCCGGTGGAAAAAGGCCGCCTTATTCTTCTCGGCTTTCCCGTGCAGTATCGGGCCCAGCCACGGGGCACTTTTAAGCTTCTTTTCAATTCAATTTTCTATAGCTCGGTTAAAACAGGTTCCGGTCAAAAAGATCGATAGTCTGGTTTAAAAATTGAATCTGGCCAGCCTGGATAACCGCCTTTAGAAAGACCACAACACTGAGGCTGAATTTAAATTTGATAGTTTCAGGCGATTATCAAACAGCCAGTTGCTGGGAAGCTTCTTGCACTTTTCTGACCAGAGAAGTGTCGCCTGTATTTCTGGCGAGTTCCGCTATGGGCTGGTGAAGAAGAGGGTGAATGAGATCAGGGGCAATTTCGCTCAGGGGGATCATAACAAAATTCCTGAAGCTCATTCTGGGGTGAGGAATCATTAATCTCTGGGTCTGAACAACCGTTTTCTCTGCCAGCAGGATATCAATGTCTATGACCCGTGGCCCCTTATCAAAAGTCGGTCGGCGTCTCAACTTCTGTTCAATATCCTTAACCAGGTCAAGAAAGGAAATTGGATTGCAGGCTATTTCAACTTCGAGGACCTGATTATAAAACCAGGGTTGGTTTTGATAATCTACCGGTTCAGTTTCATAGACTGAGGATTGCCTTAAAATCCTGGCACCTGATTTTTCCAGCAAAAGACGGGCTTGCTTTAAATGGCGAGCCCGATCGCCGAGATTACTGCCGAGAGAAACAAAATATTTCATTTTAGCCATAAATATTAGCACCATTCAGCTAAATTTCAATACTTTTTTAAAATATTTTTTCGGCTCTTCCCGGTTATATAAAATCCAGGATACCTAGTGTGCTACCAGCAATTTTTTTCCATTGATAAACAGATGCATTTTTAATAACATAAATGGCTATATTTGATTATGGACATCAACTGTAAGTCAGGCTGCATTTATTCCGATTTTCATCGGGACAATGACGACCATTTATAATCAAGCAGGAGGTTTTTAAGATGGGTTTAATTTATCTTGATAACGGCGCCACCTCTTTTCCCAAGCCAGAAGAAGTTTACCAGTTCATGGATTATTTTTACCGCCACTACGGTGTAAATCCAGGCCGTTCAGGTTATGACCTGTGCCTGGAAGCGGGTGAAATGGTGGAAGAAACCAGAAAGCTTCTAAACGACTTTTTTGGAGGAGATGAGCCAAACCGAGTTTGCTTTGGCTATAATTCGACCGATGCACTTAACCTGGCTATTTTTGGGTTACTTCAGCCAGGAGATCAGGCTATTACCACCACCCTAGAACATAATTCAGTTCTTCGTCCCCTCTATCATTTATCGTTGACCGGGGTAGAAGTTGATTATGTCCCTTTTGATGGCCGGGGTTTTGTTGATCCTGATGATATTAAAAAGAAAATCAAAAAGAATACCAAACTGGTAGTTGTTAACCACGCCTCTAATGTCATCGGGACCATTCAGCCGGTAAATGAGATTGGTCGTATCTGTAAAGAAAGGGGAATAACTTTTTTAATTGATGCCTCGCAATCAGCCGGGAAAATTCCTATCAATATGAACGATATGAATATTGATGTAGTAGCCTTTACCGGGCATAAATCACTTCTTGGCCCGACCGGCATCGGAGGACTATGCGTTGGCCCTGAAGCCAATATCAGAATCACCCGGGCCGGTGGGACAGGTGTTCGTTCAGCTCAAAGAACCCATCTTGAAGAATATCCCTGGCGACTGGAGTACGGTACTATAAACCTTTTGGGTCTGGCTGGCTTGAACGCCGGGGTTAAATGGGTTCTGGCCAGAGGACTGGAAGCAATTCACGAACAGGAAATGCGGCTGACCAGAATGCTGGTGGAAGGATTGAAAGAGATCGAAGGCGTTACCCTCTACTGTCAGGATCAACTTGACCGCCACATTGGCGTTATTTCTTTTAATGTCAGAGGACTGGAAGCTCAGGATACTGGTATCATGCTGGACGTTGATTACAATATTGCTTGCCGAACCGGTTTGCATTGTGCTCCGCTCGTTCACGAACAACTTGGCACTGATAAGATCAAAGGTGCTGTCCGCTTCGGAGTCGGGCCATTTAATACTGAAGAAGAAATCAAAACGGCCATTCAAGCAGTAAAAGAAATTGCCGCCTTCAAGAGATAAATGAGAAAAAAGCCGGGATCAAACTGAGTTAGCAGGAACTATGATCGTCAGACGCAGCCATCCGGTTTAGGCAAGCCGGCCACTTTACAGGCACCCTTGGCCGGGCCTGAAGGAAAAAGCTCGTAGATATGCTTTAAATTAATCCCGGTTTCATTGACCATTTTCCTGATCATCGGGGCCTGGCCTTTTTGTAGATAATAACTGCGAATGTAATTTACAATCCGCCAGTGTTCTTCAGTCATCTGCTGGACACCTTCGCCCAGCCTGGCCAGTTCTTCAGCAATCTCTATATCCCAGACCTCCGGATTCTCCAAAAAACCATCATCATTCAATTTTAGTTTTTTACCTTTAATTTCCAGTTCTGGCATGGGTTTTACTCCTTTCTTTTCTGGCCAGGTAAAATTATAGATTTATAAGCCATCATTTTTCATCTGTTCGGGCTGATTGCTCTTTGGGCAGCCAGACAGTAAAGGTCGTACCGACACCCGGAGCGCTGGTCACAGTTATCTTTCCCTGATGAAGAAGCACGATATGTTTGACTATAGCCAGCCCCAACCCAGTTCCACCAGTTTTTCTCGAGCGCGATTTATCTACGACATAGAATCTTTCAAATATTCGCGAAAGATGCTCTTCGGCCAGCCCGATGCCTGTATCGCTAACCTGGAGTTCCACCCCACCGTTTTTATTTCTCAGGCTAATCTTCACACCGCCCTGTTCGGTGTAGCGCAGAGCATTATCAACCAGATTGACAACCAGCTGCTCCAGAAGGAAAGAATCGGCTTCCAGGGTAACCAGCGGTTCTGCTTCTATCTCCAGGCTGAGCCCTTTTTTTGTTGCCTGTGACTCATAGATATGGGCTACTCGCTGAACCAGTTCTGCCAGGTTAACCTGCTCTACTTCCAGCTCCTGCGGCTTTTCCTCCAGTTCAGACAGTCTGGCTAAATCTTCGATCAGTCGGTTAAGACGCCGGATGTTTCTCTTAATAATATCAAGATGGGCTTTCCCCTCAGAGCTAAGGTTTTCCTCTTCCAGTGTCTCCAGGAAACCACTAATAGCGGTAAGCGGGGTTTTCAGTTCATGAATCAAATTAGCTTGAAACTCTTGCTTTTTTCGAGCCAGATCAATCACTTCTGTTAGATCAGAGAACCTGAGCAAAAAATGCTGTTGAGCTGGAAGCCAGCCAACAGACAGGGAGTAAAAACGCCCTGCTCTTTCCAGGCGCTGCTGGACAGGCTTGGATGTTGTCCTGGCTTCCTCCAGGAGTGTCTTTAGCTCTGGCCAGCGCATAGCCTGCCAGTAAAACTTCTGACTAAACTCTAAATCAGGAAACATCTGCTTCAGGCTATCGCTGGCCAGGACAATCTTGCCGTCCTGATCAAGAAGAAGCCAGCCTTCCCCACTTGCTTCCAGCCAACCCGAAAGAATTTCCTGTTGTTGCTTAAGATGTGAAGACAACTCTTCTTTCTGTGATATCAAATGACCTACCCCTCCAGCCAGTTCACCCAGTTCTTTGAGTAGCGAAGTCCCGACGACCTCTTCACCCACAGACATCTCAGCCTGGTTGATGATAGACGACAATTCTTCCAGAGGCTTAAATAGCCTTTTTAAGGAAAAATAAATTAACACCCAGCTTAAAATTAAACCAAGTACAAAAAAAGCCAAAAAATACCGCCTGGACTGATGATAGGACATCGCAGCCAGATCCAGATCGCGTGAAACCCGACAGGCTCCGATTATCTGGCTATCTCGCCGGACAGGAACAGCCACATAAAACATCATTTTTTTTAAGGTATCGCTGTAACGAGAGCTAAAGCCAATCTGACCAGAAAGGGCTTGATAAATCTCTGGCCGATAACGGTGGCTCTCCAGGGCAGCTGCTTCTTTTTCGCTGTCAAAGGCTACCCGACCACTGCCCTCAATTAAAGTAATCCTGATTCCGGACAGCCTGGCCTGAGTTAAAAGAAGCTCGGTTAAACCTCTATCCTCCAACTGAGGGAAGGAACGAATTTCTGCCGTTAAGGCCAGGGCCAGCTCCTGCAGTTCATTCAACTCTCTTTTGACTTCAGCTGCTTTTTCTCTCTGGATGATAACAACTGCCAGACCTGTCAGGACAAGCAGAGAAATAGCCCAGAGAGATAAAATACTGCGTCTAAAATATCTTTTGAGCTTCACAGGAAACCAACCGCTACAATTTCTGCCAATTCAAAATCAGCAGGCCAATCCCCGGGCCCACTCGCAGACATTATAAGCAATTTGGCTGAAGAATAGAACTTTCTTAATCAATTTTTGTATGTTAAAATAGTTAAAAGGAGAAGGAAGATGGACAGGATAGTCGTTTTAACTCTCAGCTTACTTCTGGGCCTGGTGCCACTCCTGGCTTTTGGCCAAAAACTGGAAGAAGACATTTACAAAACTTCGGCCGGCGATTTAAAAATCACCTTTATCGGACACGCCAGTCTGGTGCTCACCTTCGCCGATAAGGTCATTCATGTTGACCCTGTAACCAGCGAGGGCAACTATCAGCAGCTTCCTCAGGCCGATCTGATTCTGATTACGCATGATCATTATGACCATTTTGATCCGGCAGCCTTGCAAATTCTTAAAAAAGATTCAACCCTCATAGTCGGCCCGGCCAGCTTACAGTCCAGAGTGCAGGGTTTAAAAGTAATGAAAAATGGTGACCGGTTGAATCTTTATGGACTAGAGATTGAAGCTGTGCCGGCCTACAATCTGGTTCATAAAAGGCCAGATGGCCAGCCATTTCACCCCCGCAACACTGGCAATGGGTATGTTATTACTTTCGGCGATAAAAGAGTTTATATTGCCGGTGATACTGAAAATATTCCCGAAATGAAAAACCTGCAGAACATTGATATAGCTTTTTTACCGATGAATTTGCCCTACACTATGACGCCGGAGATGGTAGCGGAAGCAGCCAGATGGATTAAGCCCAGGATTCTCTACCCTTATCACTATGGCGATACCGACACCTCGAGATTAGTTACTCTGTTAAAAGATAATCCGGAAATAGAGGTACGGATCCGCCGCCTGAAATAAAGTCTAAAGCGGAACAATTTTCTTTTCAGCGGAAGTTAACATCCAAAACATATCGAAATGTCCGGGTTTATTCGAGAGGAAAAATTCCACACGCTCTATTTATTTTCTGCGAACCAAGAACCCCGCTTGATTTTAGAAATTTTAGTTAATCAGTATATTTCATAAAATTTATGTTTCTTGTTCAGCCATTTGACCAGCTCCATAGCCCACAAGGGTAATGAAGAAAAAATGATGACCAGTACCCAGTCTAAAGCGGTCAAACTTTCGGTCTTAAAAATCTTTTGCATAAATGGAATATAGACAACTGATAGCTGCAGAAATAGAGAGATCAGCAGAGCATAAATAAGTTTTAGGTTGGTGAAAAAGCCCAGTTCAAAAATTGACTTCATCTGATGACGTGAATTTAAAGCATGGAAAAGTTCTGATACTGACAGGACAATAAAGGCGGCAGTTCTGGCCCGACCCAGTCCTTCCTTTTCTACGAATAGAACATAGGTGAAAGCTAACAACGAGCAGAAAGCTATAAACAGGCCCTGCAGAGACATTAAAGCGCCTCTTTTCCTGTCTATGATCGGTTCGTTCGGTTTTCTGGGAGGACGCCTCATAATATCTTTATCAGGAGGATCAAAGCCCAGGCCCAGGGCAGGCAAGCTGTCAGTGACTAAATTGACCCAGAGAATCTGGATAGGAAGAAGCGGTACCGGCCAGCCAACCAGAGAAGTGAAAAACATAACCATGATTTCGGCCAGATTGCAGGAAAGAAGATAGTGAACAAATTTTTTGATATTATCATAAATTGCTCGCCCTTCTTCGACAGCGGCCACGATCGAGGCAAAGTTATCATCGGTGATGATCATATCAGAAACTTCTTTGGTCACATCGGTCCCGGTAATACCCATAGCTACCCCGATATCAGCCTCTTTCACAGCTGGAGCATCATTCACCCCGTCACCGGTCATAGCGACCACTTCGCCTTTTTTCTTCCAGGCTCTAACGATTCTCAGCTTGTGTTCAGGGGAGACGCGGGCATAAACCTGAATTTTATCCACCTGATTTTCAAGTTCTTCCTGACTCATCCTGTTCAGCTCATCCCCGCTTAAAGCTTCCAAACCAGGTTGAAGCAGGCCCATTTCTGAGGCAATAGCTACAGCTGTGGTCTTGTGATCACCAGTAATCATGATCGGCTTGATTCCGGCCTGCAGGCATTTGGCGATAGCTTCAACCGCTTCGCCTCGCGGCGGATCAATCATGGCCACCAGACCGGTAAAGACCAGATCTTTTTCCAAGGTGGAAGCTTCTACCTTTTCTGGCAGGGATGGCATTTTTCTGTAAGCACAACCCAGCACGCGCAGTGCTTGCCCGGCCAGAAGGTCATTTATTTCCAGAATCTTTTTTGCCTCCTCCTCTGACAGAGGAACTTCCTGCCCGTTCACCAGCTGCCTGGTACAATTTTGAAGCAGGATATCGGGAGCACCTTTAATATAGGCAATATACTCTTCACCTGCCCGCCTAATCATGGTCATCATTTTCCGCTCAGAGTCGAACGGAATTTCCTCTACCAGCGGCTGTTCTTCTTCAAGCTTATTTTTTTCCAGGCCGGCCTTTAGCCCGACTGACAGCAAAGCACCTTCCGTTGGATCGCCAGCAATTTTATAGCGGCCATTCTCCTTAACCAGCGAAGCTGCATTGCAAAGCAGTCCGCAGGCTAAAGTTTTCATTACTTCAGGATAATCGGCCGGATTAACCTCTTTTTCGCCTAAAAAGAATTTGCCTTCAGGGTCATAACCATTCCCGGTAATCGTAAAAAGTTGGCCATTGGCATAGACCGCCCTGACCATCATTTCATTTCTGGTCAAAGTACCTGTTTTATCCGAGCAGATGACAGTAGCCGAACCCAGAGTCTCAACCGAGGGCAATTTACGGATAAGGACATGGCGTTTTACCAGACGCTGAACACCCAGGGCCAGGGCGATAGTCACCACAGCCGGTAGTCCTTCCGGAATGGCTGCCACGGCCAGACTGACAGCGGTCAAAAAGACCTCAACTAATTCCCCCCCTCTCAGCCACTCCAGTAAAAACACCATCGCCACGAGACCAAAGCAAAGATAAACCAGCAGCCGGCCAAATTGTTCCAGCTTTTTCTGAAGGGGTGTGGTTTCAAGGGAAATTTCCTGAATCATACTGGCAATTTTGCCCAGCTCAGTGGCCATGCCCGTCTGAACAACAATAGCCATGGCTTTGCCAGCGGAGACCGAGGTTCCGGCATAAACCATATTAGCCCGGTCAGCTAGAGGAATATCCTCTTCGTCGAGGGCCAGACTGGTCTTATAAACAGGTGTTGATTCACCCGTCAGGCTGGCTTCCAGGACAGCAAAATTCGGCGTATGAGAAATTATCCTGGCATCAGCACTGATATTATCTCCAGCTTCCAGTTCAAGTATATCTCCTGGCACCACTTCCCTCGCCGGAATCTGGGTTAACTGGCCGTTTCTGATCACCCGGCACATTGGTGCGGCCATTTTTTTAAGAGCCAGTAAAGCCTTTTCAGCTTGATATTCCTGAATGAAGCCAAGAACTGCATTAAGGATGACAATCGCCACGATGGCCAGGGCATCAACCCATTCGCCCAGAAAGCCGGAAATAACCGCTGCCACCAGCAGTACCCAGATAAGAAATGATTTAAACTGATCAAAAAAGACCGATAAAGGCGAACGACCTGGGGCCGCTTTGAGTTCGTTAGGACCATATTTTTCGAGATTTTGCCTGGCCTGGTCAGAAGTCAGGCCTTTTTTCAAATCACTGCCAAAATGAGCAGCAATTTCCTCAGGGGTGTATCTCCAGAATTTTTTATCCGCCGTCTGTTCAGCCATTACTCATCCTCTTGTTTCTAAAATTATAAATTTTTGTCAAATTATATCATCTGGACAGCTAAATTGCCATAGATGTTTGCGACTTAATTCTGTTCGGAAAAAGGTAGCAGGCTGGCCGTCTGCTCTGGTTTTCTTTATCATTATTTAAGCTTATTGATTAGAAAAGTCCCCAATTTATCCAGCACCTCTGCCCCAACCGATGATTCCGGCTTCAGTCCTTCCGCTGGCAGTCGAGCCAGATCAAGGCTGATCGGAATCCGGACGATTAAATCTGTGCCAAACCGCCTGGCCAGTTTTTCGGTCTCCTCCTGACCATAAAAATAGGTTTTCTGGCCGCAGTGGGGACAAATAAAATAGCTCATATTCTCGACGAGACCAAGAGCTGGAACTTTCAGGCTTTCTGCCATTTGCATAGATCTGGCCACCACCACCGAGACCAGATTCTGAGGAGTGGTGACATAAATAAAGCCCTCTAAAGGCAGAGACTGCATAACAGTAATAGCCACATCGGAAGTCCCCGGCGGCATATCAATGACTAAAAAGTCCAGCTCGCCCCAAAGAACCTCTCCCCAGAACTGCTGGATAGCCCGACTGAGGAGCGGTCCTCGCCAGATAACTGGCTGTTCCTCATTATCAACCAGAAAGCTGATTGACATGACTTTAAGCCCTGAGTCCGTTTCAACCGGGCAGATCAAATCGCCGGCAACTTTCATTTCATATCGGGGAAGATGCATGAGGCGAGAGATACTGGCCCCGGTGATATCAGCATCGAGTATACCGACCTCCAAGCCTTTTTGTTTTAAGGCTAGAGCAGTGAGATAGGTGACTGTCGACTTCCCTACTCCACCCTTCCCGCTCATCACACCGACCAGATGCTTGATTTTATTTGGACTGTCTTTTTTTTCAAGATGAGTCATTTTTCCTCCAGCCATCGTCAGCTCCAGTACACCATTTACTAAACAACTTCACCTCTCCTTTAAATTAGATGATAAGCCTGAAAATTAAATTTTTATTTTTAAAAAACTACCTATTTTTTTACCGGATAAGGTGGTACCGGTGGTTTATTTTTCTCCTCGGTTTTGAGTTTTTCCAGGATTACTTCGATCGCCTTGTTGAGCTGTTCGTCGATTCCCTCGTATTCTTTAGCTGGATCATTATCAACGAAAATATCCGGTTCGACTCCTTCACCTTCAATGATCCATTTAGTACCCTCCAGATTGTAAGGAGCAAATTCCGGCTTGTTCAAATAACCTCCATCGACAATGGGTAAGCTACCGCGAATCCCGACCACTCCACCCCATGTTCTCTTGCCGATTAGCGGACCTAAATTATAATGTTTAAAACGGTAAGGGAAAAGATCTCCATCAGAGGCTGAGAACTCATTGGCCAGACAGACCTTTGGTCCCATGATAACGGCGGCCGGATCCCAGTTCGGAACTGAGCCACGAGCCACCTCAATGAAGGCTGCCTGCCTGAGCAGTCTTTCAATCAGCATGGGTGAGACATTGCCGCCACCATTACCACGAACATCAATAATCAGGGCCTTTTTATTGACCTGAGGATAGAAATGCTTAACAAATTCATTAAGGCCAGGAACACCCATATCAGGCACATGAATATAGGCGACACGGTCATTAGTAGCTTTGGCCACTGTTTCAGCGTTTTTCTTCACCCAGTTATAATAATAGAGGCTATTTTCTCTCTCCACAGGGACAATAACCACTTCCCAGGCTCCCTTTTCAGCTGGCTGAGAATTAACTTTGAGTGTCACCTGACGTCCAGCCGTATTGACCAGCAGCTCATAAATATTTTTAACCTGATTAACCGGCTGGCCATTAATGGCAATGATATAGTTTCCCTCTTTAACCTTGACTCCCACTTCCGTTAATGGTGAGCGCAGGTCTTTATCCCAGTTCTGTCCTGCCAGAATCTTTTTAATCCGGTAATAACCCGTGGCCTTATCTTTCTCCAGTTTCGCTCCAAGTTGACCAACATTGACTCTCTGAACAACTGGCAGGTCGCCACCACCAACGTAAGTATGACCACAATTTAGTTCGCCAATCATTTCGCCAATCACGTAAGTTAAATCAGCCCGGTGATTAACCGCCCTGGCCAGAGGTTCGTACTGTGCTCTAACTTTTTCCCAGTCAACGCCGTGCATATTGGGCGCATAGAAAAAATCTCTCATCTGACGCCAGGATTCATTAAAAATTTGAGCCCATTCAGCCTGACGGTCGAGCCATATTTCCAGGCCACTCAGATCAAGTTTTTCCTCAATTTTAATCGGGGCGGAGGGTAAATCAATAATGGCATACTCCCGCCGCTGAGCAACCAGCATTTTCTTCTGATCAGCTGAAATGACATAAGCACTCACCTGACCCAGGTCTTTCTCCTCCCTCTTTTCCAGATCATAGTATTTAAAGCTGGTCTGACGATCAATTGAGCTTCGTTTCAGATAATAGAGACGATCTCCAACTGAGGTTAAAGACGAATAACTGGCCACTTCAATGGGCAGATCAACTATTCTATCCTTCAAGCCAGCCTCATCCACTTTTACCACCACTTTTTCAGCCGCGGTCTTAGCTGGCGTGGGAGATTTCTCTTTATCAGCTTTCTCGCCCTTAGCTGTTTCACTCCCTTGAGCAGTAATCTTAACTTCATCGCTCTTCGGCTCAAAAGGCGATCTGGTTTCAGCAGTCAGGGTTACCAGATAAATCCTCGACATGGCTAAATAGGCATGATTAAATTCTGTCCGGCTATAAACAGGATTAAAATCACGATCGGAAACAAAGAACAGATATTTTCCATTAGTGCTAAAACAGGGCGAATAAGATGAATACCAGCTATCTGTCACCTCAATGGTTTTTCCATCGGTCAGGTTGTAGAGATAAATCTTTTCTACCGAATTTGGCTCTTGCTGGGAATAAGCTACCCAGTTGGAATCAGGGGACCAGGTGTAATCATGGATTTCCCACGTTTTGCCTTTAGCTACCTCTACTATTTGTTTTTTATCAATATCAATATAGCGCAGGCGAAAGAGCCTGTCTGACCACAGAATTTTCCTACTGTCTGGCGACCAGAGAAGTGCGTACTTATAACTGTCAGAATTAGAAGTCAGCTGAACCGGTTGACCGGAACCATCCTGTAGCCTGATATAAATTTCATCCCCACCCGTCGGGTCAGCAATATAAGCTATCCAGCGCCCATCCGGCGACCAGGTTGCCTCCCGCTCATGGACACTGGAAGTGTTGGTCAAATTTCTGGTATTACCATTCTTGGCCGGGACGGTGAAAACCTCCCCGCGAGCCCCAAATAAAGCCCTGGCTCCATCTGGCGCCAGATCAAAACCGGTAATTTTATCAGCTACTTTTATCAGTTCTGGTCTTGATCTTGATTGATCATCAGCAATATAAACTGGAATTCTGCTGACTTTCTCGCTGGCCAGTTCCAGCCTGTAAAGATAGCCACCATTTTCAAAAACGATGGCCCCGGGACCAATTGAAGGAAATTTAACATCGTAGTCCCTAAAATCTGTTATCTTCCTGGTATTTTTTGTCCCCACATCATAGGCATAAATATTCAGACGCTTTTCTTCCCCACGATCTGATAGAAAATAGATTTTTTGCCCGCTCCACATTGGAATAATATCAAGGGCTGGATTATTGGTTATATTTTCAGTCTTTTTGCTCTTAAAATCATAAATCCAGACATCATCAGCCATGCCACCCCGGTATCTTTTCCAGGTGCGAAATTCACGAAAAATCCGGTTAAAAGCCAGCCTGGAGCCATCCGGTGAGAATGAACAAAAACCACCACGGGGCAAGGGCAGCTCTTCGGGGAACCCGCCCTCTCTCGAGACCAGATATAGCTGACCGTTGAAGTCATTCCATTCAGCCTGGCGCGAACGATAGATGATATTCTGACCATCAGGTGTCCAGCCCATAACTAAATTATTTGGACCCATCCGGTCAGAGATGTCATCGCGAGCCAGAACCGGGCTGT
>Ga0209201_1000850_pt1 | contig 39260 bp, 22 predicted proteins | sample AD_UKC055_MetaG_FD_184411 | JGI IMG/M metagenome (GOLD analysis project Ga0209201, IMG submission 184411) | Active sludge microbial communities of municipal wastewater-treating anaerobic digesters from USA - AD_UKC055_MetaG (SPAdes) (version 2) | ecosystem: Engineered > Bioreactor > Anaerobic >... | reverse complement strand
GACGCGGCCGTGCTCCACGTCCGCCTGGACCCCGACAAGTTCTCCGAGTGGATGGACGAGCCCACCGCGATCGCCCGCCGGGTCCAACGGACGCAATAAGCGCGCGGGCTCCGCCCGCGCATCGACAGGAATGATGCAGATGCAATGCTGCCGATCCACGGCAGCATTTTTTTGTCTGCTTGTTGGATGTCGCACCGTCCCCAGCGGCGATCAAGACCGTTTGATGAAAACGAGGGTGTCAGGTGCTATGATACTGTGCCAGAGCCATCTCCTGCCGATCGCTGGATCCTGCCCGACGTGGCGACGCCTTCAGACCGGGGTCCGGGTGGCAGGCGGATTCAACGGAAGGAACTCATGGAAAAATCTGCCGGCTGGAATCGTCTCAACCGCGTGTTTCATGGATTGAGCCATCTGAAATTCGCCTTCTATGTGGGGGGAGTGTACTATCAGCTCCAGGCCATGGTGTTCGGACGCCGGGAGGAATTCACGAATGACTTGTGCTTCGCCCTGCTCCTGTACGGATTCGCCATGGCCCTGGAGGGACTGCGGGATAACAGTCGGATCGTGGACCTCCGGCGGAAGCAGCTGACCCGCCGCGTCAGTCTGTTCCAATGGGTGGTCACAGGCTCCATCCTGCTGTTTTCCTTCGCGGTGCTGCTCGGGCTGGTTCTGCTCGTCGTCCTGGGGGATGAGTTTCAGGGGGTGGCTGTCGCCTCGTTCGGCCTGGGCGGGCTGGCGCTGATGCGGCAGGAATACGACTGCCTCAACCAGGCGTTGGAGTGCCCGGATCAGCCGATCGAGTCAGAGCCGTCTTCCGCTTCCGCAACCCGGTCATGAGGCCACCACCGAAGACAACGCCTGCCGAAGGGAGCGGACCCGGCCGCGACGACGGTCGATGTTCGCCGCCGCTGCGCGTCAGTCTCGTGGGGCTGGCCATGGAGGTGATGGGCGCCGCGGCGCCGAACCTGGCGGTGTACAACCTGCGGGCCTACGCGTGCAGCGATCCCGAGCTGGCGAAGCGCGTCGTGGTGACGGTTCACGATCTGCCGGTCACCGAGCCGGAGGACCGGGTGCTGGCGGCGGTGGCCGCCGACCGTCCCAACGTGGTGGGCCTGTCGTGCTATTCCTGGAACAGTGCGGCGATGCTGCGCCTGGCGGAAGGGATCCGGACGCTCGAGCCGGCGGCGATTGTGTTGTTGGGCGGGCCCGACGCGACCTTCCGGGCCGGGGCGCTGCTGGCGCGGCACCCGGCGGCGGTGGACGCCGTCGTCGCGGGCGAGGGGGAGGAGGTGTTCCGGCTGCTGCTGCGGCGGCTGGCGGACCTCGACGCCGCGCCCTGGACCGAGACGCCGGGGCTCGTGGTCCGGGACGGCGCCGACTGCCGGGCCCACCCGCCCCCCGAACCACTGGCGCTGAGCCGCGTGCCGGTGCCGCTGGACGATCCCGATTTCCGCCGCCGCCACCCCGGCCTGCTGGTCCTGGAGACGGCTCGCGGCTGCCGCCACCGCTGCGCCTACTGCACGTATGGCGCCCAGTCACCCGGCCGGCGGCTGCGGCCGCTCGGCGGCGTCGTCCGCGCCCTGCGCGCGTTCGCCGCGTCCGGGGGCGGGAATGTCTGGCTGCTCGATCCCGGCCTGAACCAGGAGCCGCGGCGGTTCCGGGCGCTGGTCCGCCACCTGGCCGCCGCGGACAACCTGACGCTCGTCGGGGCGGAGCTGAACCTGGCCACACTGCATCCCCCGGACCTGACGCCACTGGCGGGCCGGGTGGGCGATTTTCTGATCTTCGGCCTCCAGTCCAGCTCGCCGCGCGCCTTGCGGCAAGCCGGGCGGACGGCGCGACTGGAGGCGTTCGGGGCCAGGGCGCGCCTGCTCCGCCAGGCCGGCCTTCCCTTCAGCCTGGATGTCATCTACGGCCTGCCCGGCGACGACTACGCCGCCTTCCGCGGGACTCTCGACGCCGCCTTCGCCATGGAGCCGAATTTCATCAACTGCTTCCGGCTCCAGGTGCTGCCGGGGAGCCGCTTCGCCCACGATGCGGAACGCCTGGGCCTGCGCCACCAGCCGGAGCCGCCGTATTACCTGGAAAGCTGTCCCACATTTTCCGCCGGCGACATGGCCCGAGCGGAGCGCCTGGCCCGGGCGCTCACAATTTTCCACCAGTTCACCTATCGGACCGAAATCGTCGGGCTGATGGCGCGCGAGCTGGGGGCGCGGCCGTCGGACATCCTCGATGCGTTTCTGAACGGCGGGTGGCGGGGCGCGCCCCTGAACGAGGAGGAACTGGCCCGCCTCGCGTCACCCGCGGGGCAGCCCGGCGCGCTGCCCGCCCTGAGGCTGTTCCTGGCTGCGGCGTCTCGGGCCGCCGGCCGTCCGGACAGGCTCCGTCCGCTGGACGATCTCCTGCGGCTGCAACACCACTGGGGGCGCCTGCGAATCCTGGCGGGCTGCCCCGCGCCGCCGCCCCCGCCAGTTCCTGCAGGCACAATCCGTCCTGTGGGGACCGCCTGTGTCCTGGCTCTCGAGTCGCACGCGCTGACCCTCATGGAAACGCTGGCCCCGCTTGAGGCGGTGGACCACACGCCACGCCGGCTGGTGATGTTCCTGGAGGGTGGGCGGGTGCAGATGGTGACGGTGGGTTTGGACACCGCCCGGGTGCTCGAGTGGATCGGACCGGGCGCCTCCGTGGCGGCGCTGGAGGCGGCGGCCGCGTTGCAGTATCCCGACGTTCCGCGGGCGGAAGTGAACCGGTCGCTGCATCGGCTGCTAAAGGATCTGGTGCAGCGGGGGATTCTCATCCGGTGAGCGGTGAACCGATAGGGTACAGCAAGTCGTCCGGGGTGTCCGGCTGGCCGGTTTTACCGCGAACGGGAGTATAATGGCGCGGATGGACGCACCGATGGACGAGACGCGATCCGACACCCGCGGCGGCGATGACCTGGAGCAGACCGAACGGCTGCTCCGGACGGAGCGGAACTTCGTCACCGCTGTCCTGGACAGCTCCAACGCCCTGCTGGTGGTGCTGGATCTGGAGGGCCGCGTCCTGCGCTTCAACCGCGCCGCCGAGCGGGCCTCCGGCCGCCCATTCCCGGAAGGCATCGGCCGGTCCCCCGATGAATGCTTTCCGCCCGTCGAATCCGGCGCCGGCCTGCGGCCGCTGCTGGAGCGGATCCGGTCCGGCGAATCACCGGTGGATGACCGGACCTGCTGGACGGACCGGAACGGCCGGCGGCGCTGCACCCAGTGGACGGTCACGGCCTGCCCGGGCGAGGGCGGGGAGCCGGCCTACATCATCTGTTCCGGACTCGACATCACGCCGTTGCGGGAAGCCGAGGTGGAGCGCGAGCGCCTGATCGGGGAGCTGCGGGAAGCGTTGGCGCGCATCGAGACCCTGCACGGCCTGATCCCCATCTGCGCCGGCTGCAAGAAGGTCCGCGATGACCAGGGCTTCTGGCACCAGGTGGAGGCGTACATCGAGGCCCGGTCGCAGGCCGAATTCAGCCACGGCCTTTGCCCCGACTGCGTCGTCCGGCTCTACCCCGAATATGCCAGCCGGCTCAAGCCGTCCGGTGAACCGCCCGCCGAATCCTGACCGTCCCGCCGGCGTCCGCGGGCGGGCCGCTCCGGCGGCGGTTGCCCGAAATGACTTGACTTCACGGCCCCCTCTCACAATAATGCTCAGTTTCAGAGACGGCTCATCGGCCCGATGTGCGGGCGGCATACAGCGCTTCCGGACGCTTTTCCGACGGCGCCCCCTCGGTTAGGGCGCATGCTCCGACGGACGTTCGGAGGGGTGCCGAAGGGTGCCGGACAGCCAAACTTGGATTATTCATCGGCTCAGAGGAGATATGGTTATGAGGAAATTCCTGCGAATCGCGTGGCTGGCGGCCTTCCAGTTCCTGGCCGCCACCGCGGCGATGGCCAGTGAGGCGGACCTGGCCATCCCCGACCTGCACAAGGGGCAGCCGTACCAGATGCTGGGCGGCATCAATCCCTGGTGGCTGCTGTTTTGGGGCGCCTGCGTCATCGCCGGCACATTGAGCATCAGCCTCTGGCTGCGCGCTTCGGTCCGGAAGATGCGCGCGCACGAGTCCATGCTCAAGATCGCCGAGATCATCTTCCAGACCTGCCGCACCTATCTCAAGCAGCAGGGCAAATTCCTGATCATGCTGTTCGTGTTCATCGCCGCGGCGATGAGTTTCTATTTCCTGGGGCTGCAGTATGGCTCCCTGGCCGAGCAGTACGCCAAGACGCATAACATCCTGCTCCACCCGTTCGCGGTGGTCTTCCTGGTGCTGCTGTTCTCGGTGGTGGGCATGGCCGGCTCGTACAGCGTGGCCTGGTACGGCATCCGCGTGAACACCTACGCCAACGCCCGGACGGCGTTCGCCTCACTGGCGGGCAAGCCATGGGATGTGGTGAACATCCCGTTGCGGGCCGGCATGAGCATCGGGCTCTTCCTCATTTCGCTCGAGCTCATCATGATGGTGATCATCCTGCTGTTCGTGCCCCGCGAGATCGTCGGCTACTGCTTCCTCGGCTTCGCCATCGGCGAATCGCTGGGCGCCTCGGCTCTGCGCATTGCCGGCGGCATCTTCACCAAGATCGCCGACATCGGCTCCGACCTGATGAAGATCGTCTTCAAGATCAAGGAAGACGATCCGCGCAACCCGGGGGTCATCGCCGACTGCACCGGCGACAACGCCGGTGACAGCGTGGGGCCCACCGCCGACGCCTTCGAAACCTACGGCGTCACCGGCGTGGCGCTGATCTCCTTCATCACCCTGGCGGTGGCCGATGTGGAAATCCAGGCCAAGCTCATCGTCTGGATCTTCGCCATGCGCTTCCTGATGGATTTTATGTCCGGCCTGGCCTACTTCGTCAACCAGGGCATCTCCAAGGCCAAGTACAAGGGGATGACCGAATTCGATTTCGAGCAGCCGCTGATGCGTCTCATCTGGATCGCGGCGACCCTCTGCATCAGCACCTCGTTCCTGATGAGCTACCTCCTGATCTCCGACATCCAGGTGCCCGTCGACGGCGTGATGACTGCCCTGCCTTCGCTCTGGTGGCACCTGGCGCTCATCATCAGCTGCGGCACGCTGGCCGCGGTGCTCATCCCCGAATTCACCAAGGTGTTCACCAGTTCCAAATCGAAACACGTGCACGAGATCGTCACCGCCTCCCGCGAGGGCGGCGCGTCGCTGACCATCCTGTCCGGGATCGTCTCCGGCAACTTCAGCGCCTTCTGGAAGGGGATCCTGATCGTCGCCCTGATGGCCGTCGCGTACTTCACCAGCTTCGGCGAGATGGGTGTCGGCATCCAGTACCCGTCCATCTTCGCCTTCGGCCTGGTGGCCTTCGGCTTCCTCTGTATGGGGCCGGTGACCATCGCCGTGGACAGCTACGGCCCCGTCACCGACAACGCCCAGTCCGTGTTCGAGCTGGCTCAGACCGAGAAGATCCCCGGCATCAGCGAGGAGATCCAGCGCGACTTCGGCTTCGTGCCGAATTTCGAGCAGGGGAAACACTACCTGGAAGCCAACGACTCGGCCGGCAACACCTTCAAGGCCACCGCCAAGCCGGTGCTCATCGGCACCGCGGTGGTGGGCGCCACCACCATGATCTTCTCCATCATCCTGCTGCTCAAAAAGGTCGGCCTGATGCAGTTGTCGCTGACCGACGCGCCGGTGCTGCTCGGCTTCATCACCGGCGGCGCGGTGATCTTCTGGTTCAGCGGCGCCTCCATCCAGGCGGTTACCACCGGCGCCTATCGGGCGGTGGAGTTCATCAAGAAGAACCTGAACCTCGACAAGCAGGAAGCGGACATCGAGGACTCCAAGACCGTGGTGCGGATCTGCACCGAGTACGCCCAGAACGGCATGTGGAACATCTTCATCGCGCTGATGGCGATGACGCTGGCGTTCGCGTTCATCGACTCCAACTTCTTCGTGGCCTACTTGGTGTCCATCGCCTGCTTCGGGCTGTTCCAGGCCATCTACATGGCCAACACCGGCGGCGCCTGGGACAACGCCAAGAAACTGGTCGAGGTGGACTTCAACGAGAAGTACACCGCCGTCCACGCGGCGACGGTCATCGGCGACACGGTGGGCGATCCGTTCAAGGACACCACCTCGGTGTCGCTCAACCCCATCATCAAGTTCTCCACCCTGTTCGGCCTGCTGGCCACGGAGATCGCCATCGAGATCACCCGTCACGCCCAGGCCACCCAGTCCATGAACTTCTCACCCTTCATCGCCGCGCCGCTGTTCATCATCGGACTGGTCTTCGTCTGGCGCTCGTTCTACAAGATGCGCATTCCCGTCAAACCCGAAAGCAAATGATCACGCCCGGGGGCGACGGAGGTCGCCCTCCGGTTCTCCATCGAGATCGGTTTGCCGCGCCCCATTACCGGGGCGCGCTTTTTTTTCTGCGCGGATTCCTGTCCGGGTGCTGCGATCAGACCACTGAGGCGACGCCCGTACTGTCGCGGTAAAAAAACCTGGGCGCGTACCGTCGACGGAGCATGCGGATGACCGGTGTCGTCTCAGCTCGGGCTGCCGGAGGCGTTGCGGACCTTTGCCAGGAGCCGTTCCACCCGGACCTGCTTGTCCTTGAGCAAATCCTTGACCACCTGCGTTCGGGTGTGGTGAATCTCGACGGGCAGGCTGCACAGTTCCTTGTGGAGCATCGCCTCCAAAATGGCCAGTTCCTCGGCTGTCAGCTCGATGTTCATGGCCCCCTCCGTACCCTCATGATACCACGCCGCCCGGTCCGTCCCGGACCCTCAGGGCAGCGGCTGGGCGTTGACGGCGGACAGGAAGTTGAGCGCCTGGTCGCCGAAGAGCGCGAAGACGATCAGGTCGCGGGCCGGATCGCTCAGGCTCTCGACGAGCAGATAACCGCCGAAGATGCTCGTCAGTTCCGGCATCTGCTGATCCAGCAGGAAGACGCTCCGGCCGCGGGCGGGAATGTCGAGCGTGTCCACGGCCAGCTCCATGCCGTTCCCGTCGTGAGCCGTCAGGAGGACCTGCTGGGCGGTGTCGCCTGGATTGAGCACGGCGAGACCCGTGAAAAAGGAGGTGTTGCCCAGTTTGCCGTTGGCCATGTGCGCCACGAGGCTGCGGGCCTGTCCCTGCACGGCCAGGGGCAGGCTTGACAGGAACCGCCCGTTGCCGGCCTCCCCGAACGTCACCAGGCCCACCAGCGGCGTCGCGCCCTGCGGCTCCACGGTCAGGTAGCCGGTGGCGGGACCGACGAGGCCGAACAGGGTGGCCACATCCTGCTGGAGCTTGCTCTGCGCCGGGATGCTCAGGGTCGGACTGGTGCCCAGAAGCTGGCCGGCGTCGCCGTACCTGCGGATCACCACGGCCGTGCCGGTGTCGGTCGCGTTGAGCACGGTCAGTTTCGTCTCGTAATTGACGCCCAGATTCCCGCAGGCAAAATGCGGCGAGTAGAGGATGGCGGCCGCCTCGGGGAGGCACAGGCCGTCGATCGCCGCCAGCTTCTCGCTGTTGCCGGACAACTGGCAGCCCACTACGGGGATGTCGGCGCGCAGCCCGATGAAATCGGGCGCCGCGAGGGCGGGGAATGCGGTCCCCAGATCCAGCTCGAGCCGGCCGCGGCCCGCCAGCGTGTAGGACTTGGATTGGAGGACGGAGCCGTTGCTCAGCCGCTCCAGCACCAGCCGGCACTGATCCTTGCTGGGATTGATGACCAGCAGCGTGCGCACCGGATCCGTGCCGGCGGGGAACAGGAGCCGGGTGTGGGCGTCGCGGGCGTCGGGCAGGGACAGCCCGTCCATGTACTGGAGGGTCGCGCCGTCGTTGGCCAGCCAGAACCCGTAGGTCTCCGGCTCGGTCAGGAAGCCGCGCACCCAGCGGCCGGGCTGGTCGGCGTCGGCGCCGAACACGCTCGGATCGGTGAGGTAGCGGGCGTACTGCTGACCGGACGCCAGCGGCACGGTGACCGCCTTCCGGTGGGTGCCCGCGCTGTCGTAGAGCTCCAGGTTGAGCAGGCCCGTCGCCGCGCCGAGGTTGATGACGGAAAACGACAGGTCCTGGCTCCGCGGCAGATGCACCAGGTTGAACGCCCGGTCGGCCAGCGCCGCCACGCCGGTCCGGGAGCAGATGCCGCCGAGCGTGGTGCCGCCGGCGATGCTCAGGATGTCGTTCTCGACCAGCGTCACGTGGTTGACGGGATCCAGCTCCATGTCGCCCAGGGTGTTGATGGAGTATGCGTAGGCCATGGTGCCGGTGGCGTCGGAGACGCAGAGGCCGAGCTTGTAGTAATCGGCGTAGCCCACCAGGATGTCCGGCCCGTTCTGGCCGTCGAAGTTGTCGGCCTGCAGAGCCGACGGCGGATTGATGAAATAGATGGTCTGCCCCGAACCGGGCGCGAAGGTACCGCCGGTTCCGGCGTGCCAGATGCTGATGGACTTGTTCGCCGCCTGCGCCACGGCCAGGTCGGTCCGGCCGTCGCGGCCGAAGTCGGCGGCCGCCACGGCGACCGGTTGCGCGCCCAGGGTGGCATAATTGACGGCGGAGAACGAACCGCCGTCGTTGCGCACCACCGTCACCGAGTTGCCGTCGCGGTTGGCCACCGCGATGTCCGGCCGGGTGTCGCCGTTGAAGTCGCCGGTGGTGAGCGCCACCGGCCCATCGCTCAGGTAAACCGACGTGCTGCTGGCAAATTGCTGCCCGTACAGAATCTGCAGGGTGTTGGTGGCGGGGACCGTGTACAGGAAATCCTTCTGGGTGTCGCCGTTGATGTCGATCACGTGCGAGGCGCTGGGTTCACCGGCCAGCGCCGTCGTCCGCACGGGGACCAGCCGGTTGCCGGGGCGACCGGCTTTCTCGAACAGGGTTTCCCAGGCGTAGATCCGCAGGGTGCCCGCGGTGTCGGCGACGAGGATGTCCGGCCGGCCGTCGCCCGTCACGTCGCCGATCTCCACCGTGCGGGCGGCGGCGCCGTCCAGGGCCCGCCAGTCCAGCGACGGGTAGGTGCCGTCGGGCCCGGACAGCGACCAGTACAGCCGGTTGGCTGCCCCGTCGATGGAGGCGATGTCCTCGCGTCCGTCGCCGTCGAGGTCGCCCTGGGCATGGTCGGTGATCGTGGCGCCCACGAGGCGGGCGGGGGCGACGTCCTCCGCCACGGTGTGATCGAGCCGGAACAGGTTCAGCGTGTCGGGGGTGAATTTGGTGGTCGTGGCGGCGCCCGTCTTCTGGTAGAACGCCCGGACCGTGACCGGGAACATGTCGTCGGTCAGATTGAAATCGTAGCCCCGCAGATCCCCGAAGAACTGGGAGTTGGCCTGGGTGAACTGACCCGCGGCGCCCCAGTTGCTCGACCCGTTCAGGGGCCAGACACCGGCGCCGACCCCGATGGTGAAGCCGAGATAGTGCTCGTCGTCGTCGGGTTCCCAGGCGCTGGTGCTTCGGGTGAGCCGCAGCCAGATCTTGTTCTCGCCCTGCACGCAGCGGAACAGCTGGATCGCGTGATCGTCGATCCCGGCGGTGGCCGCAGTGTCCGCGACGGGCTGGTAGGTGGCGGACATGCCGTCGAAGGCGTATTCGGAGACAGCCAGCGGATGCACCGTGGCGCCGGCGGGCGACACCTCAAGCTGGGACAGTTTGCCATCAGCCAAAGTCTGGCTCAGTAGGGCGCCGGCGGGCAGGGTGAGTTCCAGGATGACCGGGTTAGCGGTGCCGGCGGCGGGGAAGGTGTCGGGCGCCAGCAGGAACGTGATCGCCGAAGCCGGCAGAATCTGGGCGGCGAGCGCCTGGTTCACGTTGCCGGTCTGGCCGGAGCGGCTCAACAGGGGCACCGTGGGTGCGGTCGTCGAGGTGTAGGCATACACGCCGCTCGAGGTGGCCGCGTAGATGCGCGTGGGCGTGCGGACGTCGGTGGCCAGCGCCTGCACATCCGTTTCGGTCGTGGCCCTGGACACGGGATACCAGTTGGCGCCGTCATTGCGGGTGTAGAACAGTCCGTCCGTCGTGCCGGCGAACATGTTCCCGCTCTTGGGTTGGCGCACCAGGGCCTGCACCCAGTTGTACTCCAGGCCGGCGGGCGTCCACAGGCCGCCCTCGTTCGTGCTCTTGAACGCGCCCCAACGCGTGCCGGCGAAGAGGGTCTGCGGACTGTCCTCGTTGGAGGCCAGGCTGTATACCTGCGTTTCGGTCAGGCCGGTCATCGCCGGATCCCAGGAGAGGCCGCCGTCGGTGGATTTGTAAAAGCCGTCGTCGCCGGCGGCGTACATCTTCAGCGGGGACCACGGGTCGAACATCAGATCGATGATATTGACGTCGATGAGCTGGCCGGTGGGAGCCCAGGTGGCCCCGGCGTCGGTGGAGACGTACAGGCCGTCGTAGTCGTAATCCCAGGTCGGCCACCCCGAGGTGGCGTACACCGTCGACGGATCGGTGGGGTGGACGGCCAGGTCGAAAATCTCCTTGCTGTTGACCGTGCCGCCGCCGCTGATCACTTTCGTCCAGGTGTCACCCTCGTTCAGGCTGCGCCAGAGGTCGCCGTTGATGGTGCCCATGATGGCCGGCGGATCGGTGGCCGGCGTGATCGCCAGGTTCTGAAAAGGCAGGTTGCTGCTCACGTGGCTCTGGTATTCCCACGATTCGCCGCCGTCGACGCTCTTGAACAGGTAGCCGGTGTCGTCACCGGCGTACACCACGCCGGCTTCGTCGGGCGACACGGCCAGACAGTTGGTTTTGGTCAACAGGCCGGAGCTGGCGCTTTGCCAGGTGTTGCCCCGGTTCCAGGAACGCTGCACGCCGGAAATGGTGCCGGCGTACACCGCTCCGTCCGGATCGACGGGCTCGATGGCGATGCAGCGGCCGCCCGGCTGCAGGACGTTCTCGAAGGTGGCGCCGCCGTCGGGGCTGCGGTACACGGTGTGCAGATTGATGAAGAAGAATCGGTCGGGATCACCGGGATCGCAGACCAGATCATTGAAGGACACGTTGGTCGGGTGCTGGGTCCAGGTGGTGCCGCTGTTCGTGCTGGTGTAGAACGCCATGGGCTGATACGAGGAGGCGTACAGGCGGCCGGGAATGGTGGGATGGACGGCCATCCGCCAACCCTTGGCGGAGGCAGGCAGAATTTCCGTCCAGGTCAGGCCCCCGTTGGTGCTTTTCTGCACCCCCGAGTTCCAGGTGGCGAGGTAGAGCGTCAGCGGAGCCAGCGGCGACTGGCGGATCTGGTCGATCTGCGGCGAACCGGGGAGGGTGGCGAGGGTGGTCCAGTCGACACCGCCGTCGGTGGACCGGTAGACCTTCGTCATGCCTGATGCGTAGATGGTGTTGGGATTGGTGGGGTGGAAGGCGAAACAGCGGACGTCCGCGATGGTGGACACCCGGGTCCACCCGTCGCCGCCGTCGGGGCTCCGGTGGATTCCGTCCGAGTTGGCGGCGAACACCAGCAGGTGATTCAGCGGATGGACGGAGCCGGCCGCCATGGGTGAATTGAAGCCGCCGATCACCTCCCAGCTTTGGCCCCAGTTGCGGCTGCGGAAGAAACTGCCTTCCGAGATGCCGGCGAACAGGACGTTGGGCGTCTGGGGATCGACGGAGATGAATTTCATCTGGCCGCCGTACGGACCGGCGGTGCTCCACCGGTTGAGGCCCGCCGGAATCGGCAGCGCCAGCGCAATCATCAATACCACGATGCCCGCGATGCGATACATGAACCCTCCTATTGGCGATCACGCCGTGGGACTGAGATGCGTAAACGCCCCGCGGTTGATCTCGCTCAACCCGCCATGCGGATCGGCGACCGTCTCTTCACGGTCCGCTCGCGACTGACGGCAGTTCCTTGAGCAACCACAGTCTATTTGTCGTCAGATCGTCGAAAATGTGTCTATATTTTTACATTCCGTGCCGGATTAGTCAAGGCGGGCCGGGTCACCGGCGGGGCGGGATCAGGATCAGCGCCGCCTGGGGCGGGATGAGATACTCGGCGCCGGTGGCGGTGACCACCGCCATTTCCTCGACGGAGATGGTCTTCGTTGCCGGGCGGCCTTGATATTCGATGGCCCAGCAGAAGAAACCGTCATAGGCGAACACCATACCGGGAGCGAGCGCGCGGAGGGCGTCGCCGGCGGGCGTGCGGTCCGGCTGGCCGCCGGTGAGCCCGGGACCGGCGTCGTGGGCCCAGTAGCCCACTGGGTGGCCGGTGCCCCACGGCACCGGCAGCGACCCCTGGGCGGCCATCCACTCGCGCTGGACGCGGTCCACCTCGAAGCCGCGCGCGCCGGGCCGGAGGGCGGCCAGCACGCGCCGGTGCCCCTGGACGGCGTTCTGCCAGTACCGCCGGATCTCCGGCGGCGGCGCCGTCTCTCCCTCCCGCAGCACGTAGGCGAAGCGCTGCAGGTCGGAGCACCACACGCCATGGACCAGGATCCCGAAGTCGATCTGGATCACGTCGCCGGGCATGATGATTTTGCCGGTGGAGTGGGAATGGCCGCGGTCGGGCCCGGAGTTGACGTTCGGGTTCTGGTCCGGGGCCCAGGCGTCGCCGACGCCGAGCTCGCGCATCCGGCCCTTGAGGAACCGGGCGACGTTGGCGTCGGTGGTTCTCCCCGGCACCACGGTGGTGTAGGCCTCGAGGAGAAGCTGCTCGGTGAGCCGGGCGGCGTCCCGCATGATGGCGATCTCCTCGGGCAGCTTCACCGCGAGCCAGGTCAGCACCAGCTCCTCGGACGAGACGAGCCGGCCGGGCCAGCCGGCACCGAGCGCTGCCTCCAGCTCCCGGCGCTGGGTGTGGCTCAACCCGTCGGCTACGGCGCGGCCGGAGGAGTTGACGGCGACCGCCGTCGCGCCGCGCTCGCGGAGCGCCGCGGCCACCGCCACCCAGAGGTTCGCGTCGCGCTCCAGCACCTGGCAGGCGTCGTGGAGACCCACTTCCTGCAGCGCCGTGGCCTCGCCCGGTGGGGTGATGGCCAGCGACGACACTCGTCCCTCATTCAGGAAAAACAAAAACGCCGCCTGGCCGCCGGCGTTCTCGCCGCCCACGTGGAGCGCCAGCGGGTCGTTGGCGTTCTCGCGGCAGATGACCACCCAGGCGTCGGCGCCGGCGGCTTGCATCGCCGCCGGCAGCAGCCGCTCCACCCGCGCCCGGCGGATCGCCGGCCACGGATTGGCGGCGCCCTCGGACGCGGCGGCCGCGATCGGGGAAACGCTGGCTGCCAGGGAGAGCAGAATGAGCAGGCCGCATGGAAGGACGGGTCGGAAGCAATGCGCTCGATTGACCATGTTTAACTCCGGCGAGGCGAGTGATCAACCAGACGGTACTGCGGGACAGGGTCCGGTGTCAATCCCGGGTGCGCGCCGGGTGTAGGCCGCATTCGACGAGTGCGGCCCGGTTGTGGTCCCTCAGGTCCCGTGACGATGTGTTCACTCTTGGGGTTTAACGCCGGCCCCGACTCCCACGCTGGCTTCCACCACGCTCCAGTCGGGTCCCGCCGGGCCCCTGGATCCCGAACCTCGCGCGGGATATGTGAAGACATCCGGATCGTGCTGGATCCACACCTTCCAGGGGCCGCCGTCAAGGAAGTCGTCCCGCGAGATCAGTTCGAACCGGTTGTCCCGATAGTCGAACCGGATGATGTTGCCCTTGACGGTCCCCATCAGGTCCGGCTTGCCCGCGGGGCGGAAAAACAACCGGAAGCGGCCGAACTGTTTCGTCAGGATTTCGAAGTGAACGGCGCCTTCCTGGTCGCTTCGCGCGGAACCGTTGGAGCCGGATCCGCCCCACACCCGCCGGTCGTTCAGAAGCAGCATGCCGCCCGTGATGCGCAGCTCGTGCAAGGGCATCGGATACGCTCCCGCCGGCTGCGCGTTTTCCACCAGCGGGACCACCTGGATGGCATATTTGATTTTGCGTCCTCGATCCTCGAACAGGTTGACGACCGCCTTTTCCAGGTTGCGCACCGTCGCCGCGGCCTTGCCGGAATTGGTAGTGGTCCCGATCTTCATGGTCCATTGAAACTGCAGCTCGATGCCATCGGGCAGAATCCGGGCGGGCCGGATGGAGAGCTGGTACTCCCTCGATTCAGTCCGTTCGTCGGTGGTTTTCGCACCTGTCTGGATGGTGGCCGAGTGTCCCAACACGACCTGCACTTTCGGAGCCAACAGAGTCAAGGTTTCCGCAGGGTGGATCTGCAACAACGCCAGATCCAGGTTGATGATGATCGGTCTCTCCCCGCCCGTGTCATTCGCGGCGGCACCCGGGCGCTCTGCCGGCGGCGCGGCCGGCGCTCCCGTGTCGACCGGCGCGATCGCCGGTCCGGCGGCGGCGAGGCCGATGGTGGTCAGCACCAGCAGCCAGCCGATCAACCCGACGGTGGATGGCATGATCATTCCTCCCTGAAGACATAAACTGTCGTATCCTCGACGGGCTGGCACCGGGACAGGTCCAGGACGATCTCCCGCTGCAGGATCGTGCCGCCGGCGGCGATGGTGACTGTCGTGACCGGCGGCTGCCGGGTGGCCCGCAGCTCCCCCAGGGTGAGGTGCTGCCGCCAGATGACGGTGCTCAGGCCGGCGATCAACAGCCCGGCGGCGGCCAGCAGCGGGATCGGAATTCGAAGATGCCGGCGCCAGATGCTGCGCGGGGCACCCGTCGCTGCGAATCGTTGACCAGGTGTCGCCGCGCGTGCCGCCGGCGGCGGCGCGGCCACGACGGGCCAGGCTTCATCGAGCGAACGGCGAACCGTCCGGGCCCGCCGGCGGACGGCATCGACTGCGTCGCGGCAGCGGGGGCACACCGCCAGGTGCGCCCCGATCGCGTCGGCGGCGCGGGAATCCAGCTCGTCGTCGACGAACGATTGCATGGCGGTTCGGTTGGGACATCGCATGGTCACACCTCATTCCAGTAGTGCCGCCAGCCGGTCGATGGCCCGGGACAGCGCCTTCCCCACGGTGGTCACCCGCAGGTCCAGCACGCGGGCCATCTCGGCGTAGCTCATCTCGTCCCAGTACAGCACGATAAGCAGCCGGTCCCGGTCCGGCAACCGGCTCAAAGCCTGCCTCACTTTCACCACCCGGTCCTGATCCATGAAGTCGGCTTCCATGTCGCGGCCGTCGGGCATATCCGGGCTGCAGGCCAGGGGCAGGAACCGCCGCCATCGCAGGCGGCGAAGTCGATCCCGCCACAGGTTCACCGTCACGCGGCACAGCCAGGCCCGCGGATTCTCGGGCAATCGGCCGGCGTCAGGCTGCTGCGCCATCCGCAGGAACGCCTCCTGCACCAGTTCCTCGGCGGTGTCGATGCGCCCCGTCAGGCGGACCGCCAGCCGAAGCAGCCAGGCGGCGTGGTCCCGGTACAGGCGTTCCAGCGCGGTGTCCGTTTCCGCCATCCGGTCCGTGGCCTGTGTCTGAGTGAAATCCATTCTCGTTGATCCGACCCGGCTGTCACCCGCGCGAACCGTCGGTTCGCCCGGGCATCATCATCATAGACGAAGCCGCAGCGGATTTGTGGCGCTGACTCTATAATTAATGAAACTGAATCGACGGGCGCGCTATCCGCCCGTGCCGCCGCCCTTGATGCCGCCCTCGGTCAGGGAGCGGGGATCCAGCAGCCGATCCAGCTCGGCGGGCGCCAGGCCCGTCGCCTCGGCGGCCACGTCGCGCACGCGCCGCCCCTCGGCGTAGGCGCGCTTGGCGATGGCCGCGGCGGCGTCGTAGCCGATCACCGGGTTGAGCGCCGTGACCATGATGGGGTTCTTCTCCACCCGTTCCGCCACGGCGGTGCGGTTGACCGTAAAGCCCGCCACGGCCTTGTCCGCCAGCAGCCGGGCGGCGGCGGCGAGCAGCCCCTGGGCCTGCAGGAGGTTGTGGGCCACCAGCGGCAGCATGGTATTGAGCTGGAAGTTGCCCCACTGGCCGCCCAGGGTGACCGCCGTGTCGCAGGCGATGGCCTGGGCGGCGGCCATGATCACCGCCTCGCAGATCACCGGGTTGATCTTGCCGGGCATGATGGAGGAGCCGGGCTGGAGCGCCGGCAGGACAACCTCGGCCAGGCCCGCCTGGGGGCCGGAGTTCATCCAGCGCAGGTCGTTGGCGACCTTCATCAGGGTCACGGCGACCGTTTTCAACTGGCCGGACAACTCCACCGCCGTGTCCTGGGTTGCCTGCAGCTCGAAGTGGTTGTCCCCCTCGCGGAAGGGCAACCCGGTGAGCCGCGCCAGCGCCGCGGCGGCGCGCCGGCCGAACTCGGGGTGGGCGTTGATGCCGGTGCCCACGGCGGTGCCCCCCAGCGCCAGCTCCGCCAGCCGGGGCAGGACCGCCTCGATGCGGGCGATGGCGTGGTGCACCTGGCTGGACCAGGCGCCGATCTCCTGCCCCAGCCGCACGGGCATGGCGTCCATGAGATGGGTGCGGCCGGTTTTTACCACGTCGTCGAGCGCGGCGGCGCGCCGGTCGAGGACGTCGCGCAGGTGGCGCAGCGCCGGCAGCAGCTCGCCGGCGGCCTGCTCGTAGGCGGCGACGTGGATGGCGGCGGGGATGACGTCGTTGGACGACTGGCCCATGTTCACGTGGTCGTTGGGATGGACGACGCGCGGACCGGCGGCGTCGCCCAGCAGTTGCCCCGCCCGGGCGGCGATCACCTCGTTGGCGTTCATGTTGGTGGACGTGCCCGAGCCGGTCTGGAAGACGTCCACGGGGAACTGGCTGTCCCACCGGCCGTCGGCCACCTCACGGGCGGCGGCGCCGATGGCGGCGGCCGGCTCCGGCGGCAGGAGGCCGAGCGCGGCGTTGGCCTCGGCCGCGGCCAGCTTGATGAGACCCAGCGCCCGGATGAAGGGGCGCGAAAAGCGCAGGCCGCTGACGGGGAAGTTGTCCACCGCCCGCTGGGTCTGGGCGCCGTAGAGCGCGTCGGCGGGGACGCGCACCTCGCCCATGGAGTCCCGTTCCATGCGCCAGTCGCCGGTATGCGTCATCGCCGTGCCTCCGTGCCGTCGGTGTGCGGACTCGGCGCCCCGCCGCCGCGGGCGAGGCGCCGCTTCCATTATATGATGCCGGCGGCCGGCGGCGGGTCCGTCAATGGGGGAAGCTGCGGCCGGGGTCCACCGGGTCGGGCTGCGGCAGCGGGAATCGGCCGGCCACTGCGGCGGGCTCCCCGGCCAGCAGCTGGACGATCTCCGTGTGTTCCAGTCGACGCGCCAGCGCCGCGGCCGTGGTCCCGTTGGCATCTGCGAGCGTCGTGTCGGCGCCCCGGGCCAGGAGCAGCCGGACCACCGCCGCATGGCCGTTGCCCACGGCGCAGAGCAGCGGGGTGGTGCCGCTGTCCCGCGTCCAGGCGTTGACGTCGGCGCCTGCGGTGATGAGGCGGTCCACGACGGCCGCGTGCCCGGAGCCGGCGGCGGACATCAGCGCGGTCCAGCCGGTCTGCGTGACGGCGGCGACGGAGGCGCCGGCGCCCAGCAGGACGCCCACCGTCTCCAGCCGGCCGTATCCGGCGGCGAGCATCAGGGCGGTGTAGCCGTCCCGGTTGGCGGCGTCCACCGCCGCGCCCCGTTCCAGCAGGAGCTGCGCCACGCCGGCGTGTCCGTTGGCGGCGGCGCACATCAGCGCGGTCAGACGCTCCCGCCCGGCGCAGGCGTCGAGCTCGGCCCCGCGGTCCAGCAGCAGGCGCACCACCGCCTCGTGGCCGCGCACCGCGGCCAGCGCCAGCGCCGGCGTCCCGCCGCCGTTGGTGGCGCCCGGTTTGATGCCGGTGTCCAGCAGCGCCTCGACGCGAGCCCGGTCGCCGGCCCGGGCGGCCTCGGCCAGCTCGGGCGACTCGGCGGCCGCAAGCGCGACCGTCCCCACCAGCAGACAAGCGTAAACCATCAGTGACCGGATCATGTATCCCTCCCCGCAATCTGGATGCCCGTAACCTCGGGCAGGCGGGAGCCGCGCCGGTCCGGCGGGCGTCCCCCTGCCGGTACAAACGGACGGCCGCCCCGGGTGTCCGAAAAACCAAAAGGAACCTTTGTGAAATCCATCTGTAAGTAATTGATAAATAAAGAGTAAAAAATTATTAAAAAAATAATCAAAAAACCTCATACAAAGCGCCCCGACCGCTACTTTTATTACAACTGTCTCCAAACCAATTTAGCGTGTTCGGTGAAGGTGCAAATTACGTGGTTCGACGGTACTCGCTCACAACGTCCGGTTCAGCAGACAGCACACCTGTTTGCGACCGGACGTTCCGTCATGCGCCGGAACCGTTCCGCGGGAATCAAAAATTTTGGGAGGTTTCTATGCGGCGTTTCTGGGTTGCGTTGGTTGTGGCGGTCCTGCTCAGCGGCTCGATCCTGGCGCTGAATGCGACCGGTCATCCCAAGATGCTCCAGCAGGAGCAGGTCAAGGCTCTGGCCCAGCTGCCTGAGGTCAGGACCATCAGCGTCGACAAGGACGGCGTGCCCGATTTCATCGCCGGCCGCCTCGGCTATCTGCCTTCCCCTGATGTGGACGGGGCCATTGACTACGTTCACAGCCTGAGCGCGGTGTTCCGTTGCACGGGCCAGGAAGAGCTGGAACCGCTGGACGCGCAGGCTGATGAACTCGGCCAGCTGCACCTGCGCTTCTCCCAGTCCATCCGCGGCATCCCGGTGGTGGGTGCCGATCTCCGGGTGCACATCGACGGTGACACGGGCGAGGTGCTCGTGATCAACGGCCGCCTGGCGCCCCACGACGCCGTGACGATTCCCTGGAACTTCATGCCGCCCAAGCAGGCGTTTGTGACAGCGCTCCGGGAGGCGGGCATCCACAACGGCCGGATGCTGGACATGCCCACGATGTCCTACCTGCTCTCCGCCGAGAACAAGCTGTACCTGACCTGGGAAACCACCTTCGAGTACATGAGCGACCGCGGCCCCCGGATCGACCGTATCTTCGCCGATGTGCTCACCGGTGACCTGGTTGAGCGTGTGGGCATCATCAAGGACGCTCTCAGCCGCAAGATGTACACCGCCAACAACGGCACCTCGCTGCCCGGCACGCTGCTGTTCTCCGAAGGCGGCTCGTCCAGCGACACCACCGCCGTGACGGCCTACAACCACGCCGGCACCACCTACAACTACTTCAAGAGCAAGTTCAACCGCGACTCCTTCAACAACGCCGGCGCGGTCATGACCACCTCGGTGCACGTGGGCTCCAACTACGTGAATGCCTACTGGAACGGCTCCCAGACCGCCTTCGGCGACGGCGACGGCTCCCAGGCCAGTTCGCTCGCCAAGGACCTGGACGTCGTGTCCCACGAGTGGGGCCACGCCGTGACCGACTACACGGCCGACATGACCTACTCCAACGAACCCGGCGCTCTGAACGAGGCGTATTCCGACATCTGGGCCGCCAGCGTGTCGGCGTATTCGACGGGCACGGTCGACAGCAACACGTGGAAGATCGGTGAACTCTGCTGGACTCCCAGCACCTCCGGTGACGCCCTGCGGTACATGAACAATCCCACCGCCGACGGCCAGTCGTACGACTACTATCCCGAACGCTACACCGGCACCTCCGATTACGGTGGAGTCCACCTGAACTCCGGCATCGGCAACCTGGCCTACTGCCTGCTCGTCCAGGGCGGCACCCATCCGCGCTCCAAGACCACCACCGTGGTCACGGGCATCGGCATGGCCAAGGCCGAACAGATCTTCTACCGCGCCCTGACCACCTACATGACCACGTCCACCAACTTTCAGGGCGCCCGGACCGCCACCGCCCAGGCCGCGACCGACCTGTATGGCGCCTCTTCGAACGAGGTGACTCAGGTCCAGAACGCCTGGACCGCCGTGGGCGCGCCCGGCGGCACGGTCAGCGTCGTCACCCTGACCAACGGCCAGACGGTGACCGGCCTGGGGGCTTCCACCGGCACCATGCTGATGTACAAGATCGCGGTCCCCGCCAGCCAGACCTCGCTGGTGGTGACCACCTCGGGCGGCACCGGTGACGCCGACCTGTACGTGAAGCGCGGCGCCCAGCCAACGACCAGCTCCTACGACGGCCGCGGCTACACCAGCGGCAACGCCGAGACCGTGACCATCAGCAATCCGGTGGCCGGAGACTTTTACATCGGCGTGTATGCCTACTCGACGTTCGCCAGCGTCTCACTGAAGGCCACCTACACCGGCAGCACCACCACCCCGAACTTCACCCTGGCGGTTTCGCCCTCCACCTTGTCGGTGGCCCAGGGCGCGTCCGGTACAGCCACCGCCACCACCACAGTGAGCGGCGGCTTCAATTCGGCGGTTGCCCTGACGGCCTCCGGCGTGCCCTCCGGCGCCACGGCCACCTTCAGCCCGACGTCCATCGCCGCGCCCGGCTCCGGCACCTCCACGCTCACCATCGCCGGCGGCACCGCCACGGTGGGCACCTACACCGTGACCCTCACCGGCACCGGCGGCGGCCTGACCAAGACCGCCACCCTGAGCCTGACCATCACCACCAGCGGCGGCGGCGGCAACGTGCTGACCAACGGCGTGCCCGTGACCGGCCTGGCAGCCTCCACCGGCACCATGCTGATGTACACGATCGTCGTTCCGTCCGGCCAGTCCTCCCTCGTGGTCAAGACCTCGGGCGGCACCGGCGACGCCGACCTGTATGTGAAGCGCGGCGCCGCGCCGACGACCAGCTCCTATGACGGCCGCGGCTACACCTCGGGCAACGCCGAGACCGTGACCATCAGCAATCCGGTGGCCGGCACCTTCTATGTCGGCGTCTACGGGTACTCCACCTTCTCCGGCGTGACGCTCACGGCGACCTATTCCGCCTCCGGCGGCGGCACGTCCATGAACGAGACCGAGTCCAACAACACGACCGGAACGGCCAACACCATCTCCACCTCCGGCACCACCGTGACCGCCAAGATCGGCACCTCCACCGACGTCGACTTCTTCAAGGTCAGCCTGCCGGCCGGCAAGACTCTGGCGGTGGTGATGACCCCGCCGTCTACGAAGGACTACGACATCTACATCGCCAACTCCTCCGGGACCGTCCTCGTGCGCGGCCAGAACGGCACCGGTTCCGTGGAGAGCATCTCCTACAAGAACAGCGGCACCACCACGGCGACCTTCTACATCAAGGTGTACGGCTACAACAGCGCCTACTCGTCCACGCTGAACTACACCTGCAAGGCCACCTGGTAGACCGCGACCGAAACGTCCGATCCGAACAGCCCCGCCCGCAAGGGCGGGGCGTTTTTTTTGGTGATCGGTAAACAGTGAACAGTGAGCGGTGAGACGATGGCGGTGAGGGGATCGGGGACGGCGGGTTGCGGTTCAGCCGGCGGGGGCGGATTGAGGATAAATCAGTTACTCCCGATTTTCTGCCAATTTCTAGCAGGATTTTCGCCGCGCGATCGGCCGCTTCGCTCATCCCGCCATCGACCGGCACCAGCCAACCTTTCCCGACGAAAGTAGCCAGGCGCAGCCCCGCGCACGCGGGGCAGCGCCTGGAAGACAGAACACAGTGGGTGTGTCGCGCCCCGCGGCCGCGGGGCGCGGGGAACGGGTGGCCGCGAATGCTACAATTCTCTGTGCCCCGTTCCCGGGGCACGCAGCCTTTTAAAAACACTCGCCCGTCCAGGCGCTGCCCGGCTGCGCCGGGCGGCGCCTGGCTATTTTCGTGGTGATCCGAACAGTGTGCTGAAAACACACAGGTTTGTGCAGATTGGGAATTCACAATCGCCCTCGATTGGTTCCTGCTCGGCCAGTTCGAGTAAGAGTTACGGGGTGGCGGGCGGGGTGAGAGTCACGTTGACGGTGCCCGGCAGCAACGGCGCGAGGAAGCGGCAGCGGTTCAACAGGGTCATGTAGGCGGCGGCGGACGCCGACTCGCGGAAGCTTGGGTTGGGCCAGAACTCCACCTCCAGGCGGCCGCCCGGCCGGCGGCAGGCGTCGCGGAGATGCCCCAGGTGGAGCACGTCCTCGTCCACGGCGTCCCTCATCTGGCGGCGGGCCCGGCGGCGGGTCCAGCCGATGGCCCAGCCGGGCGACCAGTTCTCATACAGGAACACCGCGCGGCCTCCGGGCGCGAGCAGGCGTAGCACCTCGGCCAGGATCCCGCTGTAGTCGTGCCGCTCGCCGAAGTGGTGGAGCGAGGCGAAGGCGAAGATGCGGTGGAACTGGGCGTCGGCGAAGGGGAGCGCGCGCACGGAGCACTCCCAGAGCTCGTCGATGCGCACGCCGAGGAGTTGCTCGTACGCCGCGGCGTAGAGCAGGGCGTCGCGGGCGATGTCGGCGGCGACCACGCGGCAGGCCGGCTGCCGGCGTTTGGCCAGGCAGCTGGCCCAGCCCTGGCCGGCGCCGATCTCGAGGACCGTCTGACCCGGCTGAAGGTCAAGCCGGTCGGCGAGGAGCTGAAAGACGCGAATGAAGTTGGCCTTGGCCGTCAACAGATCGAAGAAACCGGTGTCGCCGTGCGCGCGGCGGATGCCGCTGTAGTAGGCGATCTCCTTTTCCTCCGACGGTGTCAGGGTCGGCGCGGGCGCCGGGCGCCAGATCCGCCCATCCTGTTCCGCCGTGACGCCGCTCTGCAACCGGACCATGCCGTCCCCACCTGGACAGAGTGTCGGCCGCGGGACCTTGCGACCGCGCCCATTATACGCGATCCGCCGGCGCCGTGTCATCGCCGGCGCGCCGCCGGCGAGACATTGGAGTTGGGTTCGACGTCCGGATGCCCTATACTGATGCCGTGAACGGAGCGCCCGATCCAGCCACAACCGCCGCCGTCCGGACCGACCGGTCCGCCCTGGCCACCGCCGCCGCGGTCTTCCTGATCGGATCGTTCATCCTCTACTGGCCGGCCCTGCAGGCCCCCTTCCTGTTCGACGACCTGTATCTCGTGTTCGACAACCGGCCGATCCTGAGTCTGGGCAACCTGCCCGCCATGCTCCGCCACAACCGCCCCCTGGTCATCCTGTCGTATGCGATCAACTACGCCTGGGGCGGTTACGCGCCGCTCGGATATCACGCCGTGCAGGTGGCCCTCCACGGGCTCAATGCCTGGCTGGTGGCGGTGGTGTTCCTGACGCTGGCGCGCCGTTGGGGAGGGGCGGCGGGCGCGGCCCCGGCGACGCTCTGGTGGGCTCTGGGCGCCGGTGCGGTTTTCCTAGCCAATCCGCTGCTGTCCATGGCGGTGGTGCTGGTGTCGGCGCGGTCGGAACTCCTCTGCGCCGGCTGCTACCTGCTGGGTCTGATCCTGTACCTGCGGCAGCGCGACCGCCCTGCGGGAATCGGTTGGCTGGGGGTGACGGCGGTATACCTGGCGGCCGGCCTGTCGAAGGAGATGGCGGTCACGTTCCCGGCCGCCTGCCTGCTGATCGCGCTGCTGGACGGACGCACGCTCCGCCAGGTCTGGCGGGAGGAGAAGAAACTCTGGCTGGCGCTCGCGGTGGTCACGGCGGCGCTGCTCCTGAAGGTGCTCCAGTTCGACTGGGGCGAGACCGTAGGGGGCGGCGGACTCCCGTTCACCCGGTGGGAGTACTTCCTGACTCAGGTCACCCTCGTGGCGCGCCAGGCTGGCGTGTTCCTCCTGCCGCTGCCGGACTGGCTCTGTGCCGATCCGGACTACCCGGCCGTCCGGAGCCTGCTGGACCCGCGCCTCCTGGCGAGCCTGGTGTTCTGGGCCACCGCGCTGGCCGGCCTGGTCTGGGCGTGGCGCCGCCGCCGCCGGCTGGTGGCGCTGGCCGGCGTCATGTACCCGCTGGCCGGCGCGCCCACGTCCAGCGTCGTTCCCATCGCCGATCCGCTGATGGAGTACCGGATCTACATACCCGCCGTCTTCCTGGCCCTGCTGGTGGGCGGGCTGGCCTGGCCCTCCGGTGAGTCGCCGCACGGCGTTGGGCGGGGCCGGTGGCGCGCCTGGGCGGGCGCCGCCGGGCTGGTCCTCCTACTCATCGGCCAGGCCATCCTGCTGCAGCTGCGCCTGCCGGCGTACGGTTCGTCCCTGGCGTTCTGGACCGACACCGCCGCCAAGGCGCCGGACAAGCCCCGCCCGAACTACAACCTGGCGGTGACGAACCTGCGCCAGGGCCTGTTGGATGAGGCGGTCGCCGGCTTCCGGCGGGTGCTGGCGCTGGAGCCGGGCAACACGGATGCGCTGCTGCAGCTGGGTGACATCGCGCGCGACCGGGGCGACTACGCCGCCGCCCAGGGCCTCTACGAACAGGTGCTGCGCCGTCAGCCCAAGTCCGGCGTGGTCGCCAACCGCATCGCCTACCTGGCTATCCAGACCGGACGGTACGACGAGGCGTTCGCCCTGCTGGCGCAGTTCCCCGACGTGTCGAAGGACGCGGGGTACTACCTCAACCTCGCCATCTATTTCTCCCGCACCGGGCAACTGGACCGCGCAGCGGCCATGTACCGCCAGGTCCTGGATCTGGAACCTCACAATCCCGTGGCCTGGACCAATCTGGGCAACGTCTATCAGCGCAGCGCGCGCCCGGACCAGGCCGCCGAATGCTACCGGCGGGCGCTGTCGCTGGAACCCAATTACCATCTGGCGCATTTCAACCTGGCGCTGCTCTATGCCCGGCTCGGTGAACTCGATCTTGCGCAAGCCTCGCTGAGCACTGTGCTCGCACTCAATCCCGGATTCGCCGCGGCGGAACTGGAACTGGGCAACGTGCTGGCGTCGGGCCGGCGGTACAACCAGGCCGAGGGGCACTACCGCCGGTTCCTGGAGAGACAGCCGAATCACGCCGAGGGCTGGCGCCGGCTGGGCCTCGTGCTCGACGAGCTGGGCCGGGCCGACGAAGCGGTGCGCTGTCGCAAGCGGGCCGAGCAACTGGACGGGCCGACTCCGACCCGTTGATCCGTCTTCGGCAACGAATCATTCAACTCCAGACGGAAGCTGCGGGTCCGACGGGATCCACGGGCCGGCCGGCCGCCCGCCAGGCATCCAGGCCACCCGCCAGCGGACGGGCGCGGGGGAAACCCAGTCGATGCAGCTTCAGGGCCATGGCGGCGCTCGACGCCTCGCGGGGGCAGTTGCAGTACAGCACCACGTCCCGGTCGGACGGGATCTCCCCGCGACGGCGCTCCAGCTCGGCGGCCGGGATCCGGCGGACGCCGGGCAGGATTCCCCCGTCGGCGGCGACCTCGTCGGGGTGGCGCAGGTCGATCACCGCGGGCGGTTCGGCGCTGGCCAGCATCAGCGCCAGTTCGTCGACGCCGACCCGGGCTTGGTGGATCAGGCGCAGGAATCGCCGCCGATGCTGGAATTTCAAGACCACATACACGGCCAGCGGGACGGCCAGCAGGACGATGAGGAATGCGCCCAGGCGCAGGCCCCAGTGGGCCAGCACCTCGAGCTGGGTGTGGAACAGGTAACCCAGCAGCATCCAGCCGCCGGCCCACAAGATGGTGCCGATCCCGTTGCCGAACTGGAACACCAGCGGACTCATCCGGCTGGCGCCGGCGAGCGGCGGGGCGATGAGGCTCAGGCCGGGCAGGAATTTGGCCACCGCCAGCGTCCACGTCCCCAGCCGGTCAAACGCACCCAGGGTGCGCCGCACGCAGGTGTCCGGTTCCAGCGCGATCCGGCAGAGCAGCCGGATCACGGCATGGCCCCGCCAGCGCCCCAGCAGGTACCAGCCGGTGTCGGCGATCACCGATCCGGCGAAGGCCGCGGCCAGCGCCCCCGCGAATGAAAAGCGGTCGCCGGCGGCCAGCGCGCCCATGGCCAGCAGTCCCGGCAGGGCGGACACGGGCAGGCCCAGCTGTTCCACGAACACCAGGAGGAACAGGAAAAGGTAACCGTGCTGCAACAGGAATTGGATGATGGCGTCCATGAACTTCTCTTGGCTTGGCCGTCAATACGGCATCCACCGCATGCCGGATGCTTGGATGACGGTCATGGGGGGGTGCGGTTCAAGGCGGGGATGCCGGAAGACGAAAACAGGGCCGGACGTCCCGCCGCAGCCAGGACGCCCGGCCGGCAGGATCAGGGTGCTTCGGCGAAGACGACCTTGTGGCTGGCCGCGAGCAGCGGCGCCAGCAGGGCCTGCAGTTCGGCCATCGCCGGCCGCTCGAACCGGGTGGCTTTCAGGTCGAGCTGCGCGGAGAGCTCCAGGCGGTCGTCGCCGGCCGTCCAGGCCCAGCGGCTGGAGCCGGCGGCGTTGGCGACCGTCTGGGGCGGCGCGGCGACCCAGCGGCGGGCCTTGAGCGTCCGCACCGTGAGATGGAGCCGGAGCTGCACGGGCGCCGGCAGGCTCAGCCGCGTGCAGCGTTCCGCCGCGGCGACGATCGCCGGCAGCTGGAGGTAGTCGGCCAGGGCGTCGTTCACGGTCAGCCGGTCGTCCGCCAGCGCGGCGGCCACCGTTCCCGTCTGGATGACGCGCTGGGAAGTAGCCCACACGGTCTCGACGCCCGATGCCTTGGCCCCGGCCAACGGGAGCAGGCGGGCCAGCGCCGCCGCGGCCGGCGGATGGTCCACGGCCAGCCGGGCCGGGCCTTCCAGCGCGCCGCCCTCGGATTCCGTCAGGTCGATCCAGAGCTCCACGGCCGTCGGAGCGGACTCCGGGAGTACCCGGCCGTCGAGGGTCACCGGAACACGCCCGTCCGCCGGCAGGCTGGCCGGGCAGACCGGCCCGTCCGGCGTCAGCACGGCCCAACTGGGATCGTCGAGCAGCGGCTGACCGTCCACGATTTCGGCGAGAGCCGCCACCTGGTATTCCACGCGGTAGTGGTCCAGGACCGCTGCGGCCAGGGCGGCCGACTCCAGCGGCGTGGCGTAGCCCGACCGCCAGACGGCCGGCAGCGCCCGCAGGGTGTAGGCGGTGCGCTCCGCGTTCAGCGCCACCGGCGCCAGCCGCTCGTTCAGCAGGTGGCGGAGGCGCGTCAGGATCTCGCCGGGCAGGGCGTCGGGGCCCAGCTTCAACTCGGCGAGCAGGTCGGGCAGTTCGTCGCGCGATTGGGCCGCGATAGCCGCGCGCGCCGCGGCCAGCGGGCTGCGCAGCTCGAAGTAAACATGCGGAGTGTCCGCCGCAGCGGTGAAGTGGTTGTCCTGGAGCAGCGCCGGGACGTCCGTCACCGTGAAGGTGTTGCGCCCGGCGCCGCGCGCCAGGCCGTGGGTCCGGACCGGCGCCGGCAGGCGGCCCGCGATGGTCACGGTTTTCCGGCGGATGGGATAGTAGCCGGCCATGCTTTCGTACACGGCCGTGCGGAACGGCCGCCGGTCGGCGATGACGTACTCGAACTCCATGGTGCAGCCGGGCTCGAGCCCGGTATGAGACACCATCTTCTCCCGCAGATGGGTGAAGTCGGGCGCGTTCTGGACGGCGAAGACGCCCTGGTCCAGGATGCCGTTGTCGGGGGTGGGCACGGCGGTGCCGTCGGCCTGGGTTGTCACCGAGCGGATGATCCGGATCTCCTCCAGGTCGGGATTGTAGGTCTGGAACCACTCGCCCCAGCGGCCGAACGCCACGGCGTCGTGCAGTAGGACCTTCTGGCGGACCTGGCGCTGCACGGCGCCGTCGGCGGCGATGGTGAAGGTCACGTGCTCATCGAGCACTTCCGCCGCGGCCTGGGCCAGCGCCGGCAGGAACAGCGCGGCGGCGAGCAGGGTCAGGATGATGATGCGTTTCATGGCCGCCTCCTCTTAATAGCGGACGATCAGGAACCGGCTCTCCGCGTCCTGGAAGGCGCCGATGGCGTCCTTGTACTCCTTCCAGGCGGCGGCCGGGTAGATCCGTTTCTTCAGCGACAGGGTGGCCTCGCGCCGCAGCGTCGCCCTTTCGGCGGACGCGGCGACCGCCAGCTCGGCGAATTCGCCGCCGCAGCGCTTTTCCGGCGCCAGCACCGAGCGGTCGACGGCAATGGCGCGGGGGAACTCCAGGCGCTCGGTGATGCGGTACAGCTTCGTGCAGCGGCTCCGGAACCCGTGCGTCCGGGCGTCGAAGTCGGGAAGGCGCGCGTCCAGCTCGTTGTTGATGGGGTCGCGGCGGGCGTACGACAGCGCCGGCGAGCGCAGTCGCCAGCCGTCGCCGCTCCGCAGGGCGTAGCGCGGGATGACGCAGTCGATGGCCGCTTCCATGGGCCTGGCGATGTCGTTGGGATCGCTGTAGGTGAGGGCGGTGATCGCGGCGTCGGGATAGAGGCCCTTGAGGATGCGGGTGAAATACGACTCGGTCTCCGGGCGGTGGTTGGCGCGGGTGGCGCGCCGCATCATCGCGTCAGTTTGCCCTTCCGCCTTGACGGTCAGCCGGCCGGTGAAGGTGCCGTCATCGGCGATGGTCCCCGTCACCGCCAGGTTGTAGTAATGGTTTTCCGGCGGCGAGTACGGGGTGGTCATGAGCGGCTGGCCCTCCTTGTAGCCCACGAGGTACTGCTGCTCCTGCTCGGCCGACGACCACTGCTCGCGGACCCACGGCACCCAGGTGGGGTCCAGCATCCGGAAGGTGCCGTCGCCCTGGCGCAGCGCCACGACGCTGTGATTGAAAAAGTCGGCCGGGAAGTTGTCGATCCGGGCGCCGGCCATGGTCATGGCCGGGTATGCCTCAAAGCCGGCGGCGCGGAGGAACGTGACCAGGAGGCTGGCCTTGTCCTTGCACACGCCGCTCCGGTCGCGGAAGATCATGTCGGAGGGATGGAGGGTATACCCCTCGCCCTCGCCCATGGACAGGCCGGAGTACCGGATGTAGTGGGCCACCCAGTGGTTCAGAACGTCGATCTTCTCCTCGTCGGTGCGGCAACCCTTGACCAGCTCGTCCACCTTGGCCTTGATCTCGGGCAGCACCTTGAAGCTGAAGTCTTCGTTGACGCCATAAAACCACTCCGATTTGTCCTCCCAGCGCACCGTCGTGGAGACGAGCAGCTTGAGGGCCACGTCGGAGGAGGCGACCATGCCCGGCTCCCGCTTCAGGGGTTCGAGATCCTCGCGGCTGAAGATGTAGCGCATGCCGGTGTCGGTGAACTCGGCGGCCGGAGCCAGCGTGCCGCCGTAGACGCGGTACTGGATCGGCTTGCCCGCCGGCACCTCCACGGCATAGCGGGTGCTGAGCACCGGGTGGTCGGCCTGCATCTCGACGATGTCGTAGAAATGGCCTTCCATGGGCGGCGCGAACCGCGTGTCGTCCAGCGCCTCCGCGAGCAACGCGTAGGAGAAGCCCTTTTTCTCCAACTCCATGGTGACGACATCGCCCTCGGCCAGCAGGCCGTAGGGAATCGACACGCGGACGTTGGGCCAGAAGATGGCCCGCGCCGGCTGGGGATAGCTCCGGACCGCGTCCAGGGGCACCTCGCGGCGGGTGCCGTCGGGGCGGACCACGGCGGCGCCCGTCACCCGGATGCCCATGGTCAGCGGGTCGTAGAAGAAACTCAACGTCTGAAACTCCCGGCAGCCCGCCGTCGAGAGCACCTTGACCGCCGAGCGCTCGACGCGGTGACTCATGCCGTTGGGATGCACCCGAACGTCGGTGTCGTTGTAGAGGTACACGTAATCCTGCTTGCCCTTGTACCCGTCCGCCTTGCGGGACAGCTCGGCCAGCCGGTCGCCGGCCAGCGCCCAGCCGGCGGCGGCCGCGAGCACCAGGAGCGCGATGAATCGCCGCATACTGCCTCCTCGGGGAAAAATCGAAAAAGCATCTTAGCACCATCCGCCGGTCCGTCCAAACCCGAAACGGGACTGGAGGATCGATGTTTGTTCATTCTCTCGTATTTGTGCTGGTAATTCGTAACGCCGGGAGTGCCCGGATATCCTGGTGCAACCGGAATCCCTCCGGCGGCCCGCGGCACGATCCCGTCGCGCGAGCGGCGGCGGCGTGTAGCCCGGACCGAAAGGTCCGGGTGTGCGGAAAGCACGGGGTATCCGCCCGCTCCGCAGGAGCGGGGGAAAACGAGGGCTGAATGGCCTGGCGGTCGCCGGTGTTTCGTGCTCCAATCCGAAACCGGCGCACGGATTCCGCGGCCGCGGTTGGTACGGGGGATCACGCAGGAAGATCCCCAGGATCGTTCCGATTCAGCGGGCCGCGTCCGGCGGCCGCGGCCTACGGCCGAATCCAAAGCGGCGTCGAGCCGCCGCACTCCAGAGCGCGGACCGTGGACGGCCCGCGCCATCCAAAGTCCGCCTCCCGGCGGGAGGCGCGGACATTAGCCCCGCGTGACGCGGGGCGGCGCCTGACTACTCTTGTTGTAGATGTGTGGATATTGCTGGCCGATGTCGAGATGGACGGCCGAGCGGCGGGAAACCGGTGAACATCCTGATAACATTTGACAGAAGTTCGTTTGTGACTGAGTGATCGGAATCGATCCTTTCCACGATTTTCTTGAACTCCTCCGCCGGCTTGAAATACGATGGGGCGATGCCAATTTTCCCTTCGAAAAGAGTACGGGGGTCGAGGGCATGACCACCGGGTCGGGCGCAAGGATGAGCACGGCGAATGGGGGACTGCATGGCGAGCAGGGATGACCGGAACGAACGGCGGGCGACGGGCCTGTTTCTCCGGACCAGCAACGACCTGGACGCCCTGGCCGACCGGCTGGCCCGGACGGTGGCCGAGGAACCGCTCGGCGATCCGCTGCGCCCCGAGATCGTGGTTGTGCCCACCCGCGGTATGGGCCGGTGGCTGTCGCTCCGACTGGCCCGCGCCACCGGCGTCTGCGCCCACACCCGGTTCGTCTTTCCCAACCGGCTGGTGACCGACGTGCTGCGCCCGCTGGTTCCGGAAGCGGACGATCCCGCTCCGTTCGACCGGGACAACCTGACCTGGGCGGTGGCCGACCTGCTCCGCACCGACGCCGGAATCACAGGACGGACGGAAACGGCACCCATCCGACACTACATCGACGGCAGCGAGCTCAGGCTCTACCAGTTGGCCAGCCGGATCGCCGACACGTTCGATCAGTACCTGGTGTACCGGCCCGATTTCATGCGGACCTGGGAAGCCAGCGGCCGCTGCTTCCCCGGCGATGCCGATGAGGCGTGGCAGTCGCTGGTCTGGCGCGCCCTGCTGGAGCGGCTTGGCGGCGGCCACCGCCTGCGGCTGCAGGAGCGATTGCTCACCCGTCTGGAACGGGCGCCGCGGACGGCCGTCTCCGCTCTGGCGTCGCGCGTGTCCGTGTTCGGACTGCCCACCTTGCCGCCGTACCATCTGAAGCTTTTGTCCGCGCTGGCCCGGCACATCCCCGTTTTCATCCACCTGCTGACGCCATCGGCCGAGTACTGGGGCGACCTGCGTTCGGAGCGCGAGCGGCGTCGCTTGCGCGGTGGCCGTCCCGCCGACCCGGAGTTGGACCGCGACCTTCACCTGGAAGCGCACCAGCCGCTGCTCGAGGCGTGGGGCAAGATCGGCCGCGATTTCCTCGAAGCCCTCATCGAATTGGACGCCCAATCCGAGGAATTGTTTCCCCGACGGGAACGACGGCACCTGCTGGGTCACCTCCAGGCGGACCTGGAACGGCTCGTGAACCGCGGGAGCGGCAAAGACCCGGAAGCGGCACCCCTGCCGGTGGCGCCGGACGACCGTTCCATCCGGGTGGTGAGCTGCCACAGCCCCATGCGGGAGGCGGAGGTTCTGCACGATCACCTCCTGGACTGCTTCGCCACGCTGCCCGGCCTGGAGCCCGGCGACATCCTGGTGCTGGCGCCTGACATCGAGACGTATGCGCCGTACCTGCGGGCGGTCTTCGACTCGGCGCCCCCAGGGCGGCGGATCCCGTACACCATCACCGACCGCAGCCCACGCCGTGAGAGCCCGGTGGCGGAGGCCTTCCTGACGCTGCTCCGCCTGGCGGACAGCCGCTTCACCGCGCCGGACGTGCTGGCCCTGCTCGAATTCGCCCCGGTTCGGGAGCGCTTCGGGCTGGCGGCAGGCGACCTCGAACGGGTTCGGGACTGGTTGGCCGAAGCCAACATTCGGTGGGGTCTCGACGGCCGCTCCAAGGAACGGCTGGGCCTGCCGCCGGAGCCGGCCCATACTTGGCGCGCCGGCCTGGACCGCCTGCTGCTGGGATATGCCCTGCCGCCGGACGGCGACAGCCTGTTCGCCGATGTCGCCCCGGCCGGCGGTGTGGCGGGGGACTCCGCCGCGGCTCTGGGCCGGTTGGCCGAACTGGTGGCAGCGCTGGAACGCCTCGCGCAGATGCTCGATGGCCGTGGGACCCGCCGGGAATGGTCGCAGCGTCTGGCCGCGGTCCTGGACGGCTTCTTCGTCCGGGATGAGGGGGTGGACCGTGAGGTGGACCGCGTGCGGGCAGTCGTCCACGGCCTGGGCGAACTGACCGGACTGGGTGGCGAAGGACCCGAATACGGCTTGGACGCGGTGCGGCACTGCCTGGAGGAATCTCTGGGCCGCGCCGGCGCGGAATTCGGCTTTCTGGCCGGTCGGGTAACCTGCTGTTCGCTGGTGCCCATGCGGAGCATCCCGTTCCGGGTGATCGCCCTGCTGGGCTTGAATGACGCCGCATTCCCCCGCCAGGCACCGGAGTACGGGTTTGACCTGATCCGGCGCAAAGAGCGGCCGCTGGACCGCTCGCGGCGGGAAGAGGACCGTTACCTGTTCCTGGAATCCCTATTGTCGGCCGGCGACGTGTTCTACCTGAGTTACGTGGGTCGCCACACCCGGGACAACGCACGCCTTCAGCCTGCGGTGGTAGTTAGCCAGCTGCTCGAATATATCGACACTGGCTACCGCTTCGCCGGAACTGACCGGCCGTCGGCGGAAACGGACGGACCGGCGGGCCGGTTTCTGGTGACGGAGCACCCCCTGCAGCCTTACAGCGAGCGCTATTTCACCGGTCCGCCGGACGGCGCGCTCTTCACTTTTTCGGAGGCCGACGCGCGGGCGGCCGCGAGCCGGTTGGGACCGGTCGCATCGCCGGTCCCGCCGGCGCCGCTACCCCCGGTGGGACCCGAATGGCGGTTGCTGACACCGAAACAGTTTATTGATTTTTTTCACAATCCAGCGCGGTTTCTGCTGGTGAACCGGCTGCAGGCCCGATTCGAACGGGCCGAGGCGGAACCGTCGGGTGAGGAGCCGTTTGCCCTAGATAAATTGGCCGAGTCCAAACTCAAGCGAGAAATTTTGGACGGGCCGGCGTCCGGAGGTGACCCCGGCCCGGCATACGCGCGACTCCGGGCGGAGGGAGCACTGCCTCCCGGCGCGGCGGGGCGGGTGGAATTCGATGGAATATGGCAGGATGTGGAGGCCATCCGGGAACGGGTAGTGGCGGAGCAGGGTGGCGCCACGCCTCGAACGGCGGCGGTGGACCTCGAGTTTCCGGGTCCGGCAGGCCCGCTGGCCATTCGCGGCACGGTGGGCGGCATTTTCGACCACACGCTCATCCGGTTCCGCCCGGGAAAGATCCGCGCCCAGGATCTCCTCACCGTCTGGTTGCAGCATCTCCTGCTGACAGCCGGTGACGCCGACGGGGCGGTCCGCAGCGTATTTATCGGGGAGGACGGCAAGTCAGCGGCCTTCGGTTCCGTGGAAGATGCCCGCGGCCTGCTGGTCGGCCTGCTGGAGGTTTTCTGGGACGGCCTGCACGGTTTCGTCCCGTTCGCTCCCAGGGCGTCCCACGCGTTCGCCGCCGAGTTGCACACAGGCAGTGACCCCGGTCAGGCATACCGGAAAGCTTGGAAGGCCTGGGAAGAGGATGTTGGAGCGCCCCCCGAATGCGCCGATTTCTGCCTGGGGATGGCGTTGGACCGGTTGAGGGTGTTCACCGGAGAGGCGGACGGACACCCGGGCTTCGAGCGCCTGGCGCGGGCGGTCTTCGAGCCGCTGCTTCGGGCCCGGGAGGGGAAGCCGTGACCAAACGATCGTGCCAGCCGTTCGACGTGCTCGCCGATGAGCTGCTGGAGGGCCGGCATCTCATCGAAGCCAGCGCCGGCACCGGCAAGACGTACGCCATGGCACTGCTGTTTCTGCGCCTTCTCCTGGAACCGGCGCGGCCGCCGGCGGTGGACGGGATCCTGGCGGTGACCTTCACTGAAGCGGCCACCGCCGAATTGCGCCAGCGCATCCGCCGCTTCCTGGAGCAGGCCCGCCGGCCGGCCCCTGGCAACCACCCCGAGATCGACGCCATCCGGCGGCGGGCGGAGGCGGGTTGCGGCGCCGTGGAGTTGTCCCGGCGGCTCGAGCGAGCCGCACTGGACCTGGACCGGGCGGCCGTCTTCACCATCCACGGATTCTGCCACCGGGTGTTGCAGGAGTCCGCGTTCGAGAGCCGGGTGCTCTTCCAGACCGAATTGGCATCGGACGCGGACGATTTGATGCGCGAGGTGGTCTGCGACTTCTGGCGGCGGGAGATCGCTGCCGCCCCGGCTTGGTTGGCTGTTCATGCCGCCGAGCAGGGGCTCACCCCCGACAAGCTGTACGAGCGGCTGCCCCGCCAGTTGTGGAATCCCGAGTTGCGGCTGCTGCCGGATGGCGAGGAAGATCCGGAATCCATCATCGCCGAATTGAATGGCCTGCGCGAGCGGCTCTGCACCACCTGGCGGGAAGCCGGCGACGAGGTCATGACCATCCTTCGAGGCAAGGGTTTAAACAAAAAAACCTATTCAACGAACGCGATTGAAGGACTGGCTGCGGATTTGGACGCATACTGCCAATCGCGGCCCGCGCCGGATCGCCTGCCCGCCAAATTTGTCCTGCTGACCCGGACCAAGCTGTCAGACCCCAAGTCGGTCAACAAGGGATACCCGGTCCCCGAGCATCCGTTCTTCGATCTGTGTGACACGGTTCTGGCCCAGACCGAACGATCCGTCCGGCTCCCGGATGACGCCCTGATCACGCTGGAACGCCGACTGGTGGAGCACGTCCGCCGGGAGCTGCCCCGGCGCAAGGAGATGGCCAGGGTGCGCGGCTTCGACGACCTGCTGTTGGCAGTGCGCCAGGCTCTGGCGGGAGCCGGAGGCGGGGCGCTGGGAGCCTCGCTGCGCGCCCGGTACCGGGCGGTGCTGGTGGACGAATTTCAGGACACCGATCCCGTCCAGTACGAGATCTTCCAGCGGGCGTTCGGGCGAGGCGGCACCACCGTCTTCTACATCGGCGACCCGAAGCAGTCCATCTACAGCTTCCGCGGCGCCGACATCTTCGCCTACCTGCGTGCCGCGCGGGAACAGGGCGTGGTCCGGCACACGATGACGCGAAACTACCGCTCCACGCCGGGGCTGCTGGCGGCGACGGCGCGGCTGTTCGGCGGCGAACATCCTTTTGTTCTGGAGGAGATCGAGCTGCCGCCCGTGACCGCAGACCCGGATCGGCCGTGCCCGTCGCTCAGCCGTAACGGACGCGAGGAGCCGGCCCTGATCGTTTGGACCCTGCCCAACGATCTCCCCGAATGGTCTCGAATACGCTCGGGCCTGTTCAGTGCTCCGGCAGCCAAGGACGCTGTTGCAGCCGGTACGGCCGGCGAGATCCGCCGTCTCCTGGATCCCGCCTGTGGATACACGATCGGCGGGGAGCCGGTCCGGCCGGCCCAAATCGGTATCCTCGTCTATAGCCGGACCGATGCGCGGCTGATGAAAAACGTGCTCCAGGTAGCCGGAGTGCCGGCAGTGCTCTCCCGGGCCGACAACGTGTTCAGTTCACCGGAGGCGGAGGAACTGGAGCTCGTCCTGCGGGCGGTGGCGGCGCCGTCGTCGGGCGGAGCGGTGCGCGCCGCGCTCCTCACCGACGCTCTGGGGTTGGACCTGGCCGGTGTGGACCGGCTGGCCCGCGAGGCGACGGAGTGGGAAGGCTGGCTCGAGCTGTTCGGCCAACTGCATGACGCGTGGGTACAGCGCGGTCTGCTCCCCATGCTCCGGCGGCTGGACGCGGAGTGCGGGGTCCGGGGACGGCTGCTGGGCCTGGCCGGCGGCGAACGGCGGGTGACCAATTTCTACCACGTGGCGGAGCTGACCCACCGGGCCGAAGGGACCGGCGGCTGGGGCCTGGCCGGCGCCATCGGGTGGCTGGCCGCCCGGCGGGCCGAATCCGGCGACGACCGGGTGGACGAATATGAGTTGCGCCTGGAGAGCGACGCCGACGCCGTCCAGATCCTGACCATGCACCGTAGCAAGGGGCTCGAGTATCCCGTGGTGTTTATTCCGTTCCCATGGAGCCAGGGGCGGAGAGGATCGGACAAGGAGCCGTGCGGTTATCATGACGACGACGGAGTTCCGGTGTGGGACTACCGGTGCACGGGCAGGGCCCGATCCGATCGGGAAAAACTGGCCGAGGACGTGCGGCTGCTCTATGTGGCCGTGACCCGCGCCCGGTGCCGGTGCTACCTGGCCTGGGACCGTATCAACAGGGCGGACAAGTCCGCGCCCGCCTATCTCTTTCACCGGCGCGGCGGCGATCCCGTGCTGCCGCCGACGCGCGATGCGCTACTGGCGGACCTGGTTGCCATGGCGGGCGATGCGCCAATCGAAATCACAGACCTGTCTGTGGACGCAGGAGCGTCATCCGCACCGCCGGCTGGGCCGTCCGTCTACCGGGCCCCGCGGATGCTGCCGGCACCGGTGCCGGCGGGCTGGCGCGTGGTGAGCTACTCCGTGCTCAAGCGGGGCGCTGCTGCGGCACCCGCCGACGAGGAGCTGCCCGATCACGATCTGGAGCCGGCGGCGATGGCCGGTACGACGGCATTGCCGGAAGCCGGCCGCGACGGTGAGTTCGCCTTTCCGCGGGGCGTGCGCGCCGGCACGGCGCTGCACGCGATCCTGGAGCGGATCGACTTCGCCGCGCCCGACTGCTCCGGCGTGGTGGAAGAGCAGCTCCGGCGGCACGGCCTGGCCCGGCGGTCGTCGGACGGCGCGGCCTGGAGCCCCGGGGTGGCCCGCTGGATGCAGCGGGTGCTGGCCGCGCCGCTGGCCGACGGCCTGCGGCTGGCGGACATCAGCGGACCGGACCGGGTCCCGGAGTTGGAGTTCTGGCTGCCGCTCCGGCTGGTGACCCCGGCGGACCTGGCGGCGCTGGCCGGCGATGACGAGCCGTCCGCGCTGACCGCCGTCTCCGGGTATCTGCGGGGCTACATCGATCTGGTGTTCCGCCACGCCGGCCGGTACTACCTGCTGGACTGGAAGTCCAACCACCTCGGCGCCCAGGCCGGTGACTACCTGCCGGAGCGGCTCGCCGAGGCCATGCGCGTCCACCATTACGACCTGCAGCTCAACCTGTACGTGCTGGCGCTGCACCGGTACCTGGCGCGCACGCTTCCCGGCTACGACTATGACCGCCACATGGGCGGCGCCTTTTACCTGTTCCTGCGGGGGATGGATCCGGCGGACCCGCGCCGTCCCGGAGTCTTTCACCGTCGCCCCGACCGGGCGGAGGTGGCGGGGTGGGCGGCGCGCATCCTGGAGGAGCCGTCATGGACGCCGTAGCGGAGCGGATCCTGGCGGATCCGCGGTTTCAGGAAATCGACCGCCACTTCGCCCGGTTCGTCGCCGGACTGGACCCGGCCGCCGACGCGGTGCTGCCGGTCGCGGCGGCGCTGGTGAGCCGGGCCCGCGCCGAGGGACACATCTGCCTGGACCTGGAGGCGGCCGCGGACGAGTTGGCTGCCGCCTGGCCGGAGGCGGCGGTCTGGGGCGGCGGCGACGCCTGGGCGCGCCGCCTGGCGGCGTGCCGGCCGGTGGGCGGCGCCGGCGAATGGACGCCGCTGGTGCTGGAGGGGCGGCGGCTGTACCTGTACCGCTACTGGCGCAGCGAGCGGACGCTGGCGGAGCGGTTGCTGACCTTGGCGGCGGACCCCGCTGCGGATCCGGCCGACCCGGAACTGGGTGCGCGGCTCGGCCGGTTCTTTCCGTCCGCCGCGACGGCGCCCGACTGGCAGCGGGTGGCCGCCTACGTCGCGGCCACGCGACGGCTGTGCGTGATCTCCGGCGGACCCGGCACGGGGAAGACGGCCACGGCGGCCCGCATCCTGGCGCTGCTCCTGGAGCAGCGGCCGGAGCGGATCGTCGCCCTGGCGGCGCCCACGGGCAAGGCGGCCGCGCGGCTCAATGAGGCCCTTCGGTCCGTCCTGGCGGGGCTGGACGTGGCGGCGGCGGTGAAGGAGCGGGCGCTGGCCCGGCCGGCCCAGACCATCCACCGCCTGCTGGGCGCCCGCGGCAGCGGGGCGTTCGCGCGCAGTGCAGCCGATCCCATCCCGTGTGATGTGCTCGTGGTGGACGAGGCGTCGATGGTGGACGTGGCCCTGATGGCCCGCCTTCTGGAGGCGCTCCCGGCGGGCGCCCGGCTGGTGCTGCTCGGCGACAAGAACCAGCTCGCCTCGGTGGAAGCGGGCGCGTTCCTGGGCGACCTGTGCGCCGCGCCGGCCGAGAACCGTTTTCGCCCGGCGCTGGCGAACGGCTATGCCGCCGCGACGGGCGACCGCGCGCTGGCCGGGGAGCACGCCGACCCCGCGGCCCGGCCGCTGCAGGACTGCCTGGTCCAGCTCCGGCACAGCTACCGCTTCGCCGCCGACGGCGGCATCGGCGCCCTGTGCCACGCCGTCAACGCCGGGGCGAGCTGGTCCGCGTTTGAGCCGCTGTTCGCGGCGCACGCGGAGATCCGATGGCTGCCCCTGCCGCCACCGCGGGAGCTGGCGGCGGCGCTGGCGGCCGCAATCGGGGACGGGTTCGCCCCGTGCGCGGCGGCGGCGGATCCGCTCGCCGCGCTGGAGGCGTTGGGGCGCTTCCGCGTCCTGTGCGCCGTGCGCGACGGGCCCTACGGCGCGGCGGCGCTGAACCGCCTGGCCGAGGATGTGCTCGCCGCCCGAGGAGCGATCCGGCCGTCCGGCGGCGCCTGGTACGCCCACCGCCCGGTCATGGTCACCGTCAACGACTACAACCTGCGCCTGTTCAACGGCGACATCGGCATCGCGCGGCATGACACGGACGGGGTGCTGCGCGTGTTCTTCTCGCCGGAGGGGGAGGGACCGCCGCGGCGCTTTCTGCCGGCGATGCTGCTGGCGCACGAGACGGTGTACGCCATGACGGTGCACAAGAGCCAGGGCTCGGAGTTCGACCGGGTGCTGCTGGTCCTGCCCGACCGCGAGAATCCCGTGCTCACCCGGGAGCTGGTGTACACCGCGGTGACCCGCGCGCGGCGGGAGGTGACCATCCTGGCGACTCCGGCCGTGTTCGCCGCCGCCGCGTCGGCCCGCGTCCGCCGGACCTCGGGGCTCAGGGAGCGGTTGTGGGGGATGGTAAACAGTAAACAGTAAACACTACTGTCCGGTTAAAGTTCTCGCTGATCGATAAAAAGTAATTTATATGTGTAAGTTGCACGGAAAATCCCCTGTCCACGATTTGAATCTCCGGCTACCATTTCTGGGCTATTCATCCCAATACC
>Ga0209201_1000842_pt1 | contig 39537 bp, 32 predicted proteins | sample AD_UKC055_MetaG_FD_184411 | JGI IMG/M metagenome (GOLD analysis project Ga0209201, IMG submission 184411) | Active sludge microbial communities of municipal wastewater-treating anaerobic digesters from USA - AD_UKC055_MetaG (SPAdes) (version 2) | ecosystem: Engineered > Bioreactor > Anaerobic >... | reverse complement strand
TCTGAAGTACAATCTACCGGTTCTTTCCCCTGTGAATCACGAGGGTATATTTACCAAAGAAGCCGGAAAGTATGAGGGTCTTAAGATATGGAAGGCTAATGAAGTAATAATAAATGACCTAAAAGCAAGCAACCATCTCATAGCAAGCCAAAAGATTACTCATTCCTATCCGCACTGCTGGCGATGCAAGAGCCCTATAATCTTCAGAGCTACTGAGCAGTGGTTTATAAGCGTTGAAAATAACAGTTTGCGTCAGAAAGTTTTGAATGAAATAAAAAATGTCCAGTGGATACCTGAATGGGGAGAAACCAGAATCACCTCCATGATTCATGACAGGCCGGACTGGTGTATATCAAGACAGCGTGCATGGGGAATACCTATACCCGCCCTTTATTGTGAAAACTGTACAGAGGTACTTCTTGATCCACAGGTTCTTGAAAAGTTTATTTCAATCGTAAAAGCTAAAGGTACGAACGCATGGTACGATATGGATCTTAAGGAACTTCTTCCGGATGGGTTCAAATGTCCCAAATGCGGATCGGATCATCTGAGAAAGCAGTACGATATACTTGATGTATGGATAGATTCCGGAGCTTCTTTCCAGGCCGTTATCCATGCCAGAGAAGAACTTAAAAAATTTCCAGCAGATCTTTATCTTGAAGGAAGCGACCAGCACAGAGGCTGGTTTCAGAGTTCGATATTTATGTCGGTTGGGAAGCACGGAAAAGCTCCTTACAGAAAGGTTCTCACCCACGGATTCATCAAGGATGAGGAAGGCAAAAAAATGTCCAAATCTATCGGCAACGTTATAGCACCACAGGAGATTATCGACCGTTACGGAGCTGATGTGCTTAGACTTTGGGTTGCATCTTCCGATTATCGCGGAGATATAAGCATATCTTACAAGATACTTGACCAGCAGGTTGATGTTTACAGAAAGTTCCGAAACACCGTACGGTTTTTGCTCGGCAATATAAGCGACTTTGATCCAAAAAAAGATCTTGTCAAGTATGAAGAAATGCCTGAACTTGACCGCTGGGCTATGATGAAGCTTCATGAGCTTATACGTGATGTAACCCAGGCGTATGAGAGCTATGAATTCTACAGGGTACACCAGATGCTTAACAACTTCTGTACTGTTTCTATGAGTTCCATCTATCTTGATATCATAAAAGACAGACTTTATACTCTCAGCAAAAAGTCTCAAATGAGGCGTTCGGCTCAGAGCGTAATGTATGAGATCCTCATGGCCATGACCAAAATGATGGCTCCAATAATTACCTTTACAACAGAAGAAATATACGACCATCTCTCAGAAAACTTTGAAAAAAAGGCTACTGTACAGGCTGAAAGTTGGCCCGAATTCAATGAAAACTATATTGATAAAGCATTGGAAGAAAAGTGGAACAGAGTTCTTCTCATAAGAGAGGACATACTCAAAGCACTTGAGGAAAAGAGGCGTGATAAGTTCATAGGCCACTCTTTAGAAAGCAAGGTTACGGTGCAGCCTAAAGAACCTTCAGATTGTGCTATACTTGATTCTTTAGGAAATGAATTTATGTCTGATGTCATAATTGCTTCAGGGTTTGAAATAGGTACTGTTGAAAACGGATATGAAGGAAGTCTTTGCAGGGTCAGAGTAGAGAAAGCCAGCGGCAAAAAATGCGAAAGGTGCTGGAAAATTGATGAACATACAGGCGAAGATCCTCAGTTCCCAGATACATGTCCAAGATGTGCCCATACTCTTAAAACCATGAACTCTTAATTCATGCGTGGCTATGCCACGCATTTTTATACTGGAGGAAAAAATGAAAACTTCTTTCATCCTTATGGACTATCAGAATCAACCGGTTGATCCTGAGCTTATAGTAAAAAAGATTGCTGAATTTGCTAAAGTTATCGGAGGAAAGGCTTATGGACACTGGTCCAAATATCCGGCTACCATGTTCACGTTTTTAAAGTACGGTATAGAACTGATCGAAATGCCGGAAGATGGATTCTCAAATAAGAAAGGAAACGATATCAAACTTGCTGTGGATACAATAGAGTCTATGTTCATGTTCCCGCATATAGAATCATACGTTCTTGTGACTGGGGACGCAGACTTTCTGCCACTGGTGAGAAAACTCAAAACATACGGGAAATCTGTAATTGTCATCAGCCGCAGCAAAACCACATCCGCAGATATGCAGCTGGCAGCCGATATGTATATTCCATACGAGGATATTGTAAAAAATGAATCTATAGTGGATATAGATACCTTTGATGATCTTGTCGAAGAGATAATACGAAAGACTGATGAAAAAAATCTTTCTCCCGATGAGGCAATCGTAAAAAGAATTATTACCGGCATCGGCGTTGACTATTCAAAATTCAGGTATACTTCCATGAATGCTTTTGTAGAAGATATATTGAAAGCTATAAAGTGCAGGCTTATGAACAGTGATGAAGTCAGTGAATATGAAGAGAACTACATGCGTTTCATGGAAAGACTTATCGTTACATCCATAACCCCCGTTGACTACAAATCTCTTGAATCGACTGCCATATCCCGCCATCCGTGGATATCATCAAATTCAAGAACATCGTTGAAAGATTTGATAAAAAATATGATAGAATCTAAGAGACTGATAAAAACAGATTCCGGAATCCTGAAAGTACCCGCTCCACGAAGATGGGAGATAAAGTATGAAAAACTCCTTCCATACCCGGAGTACAGAAACAACTTCGTAAATATGACTTTCAAATCGTTTGCAGAGAAAAAGTCAAACACTATATACGAGGTTCTTCATCAGGCAAAGGATTCTCTTGGTCTTACAAACAAAGCTATAAGCTCTTTCGGTATCGCCCTTAAGTTTTCAGGTATGTTCCTTGGAAAAGACGGCAGCGATTATGTTAGCATTAAAACTCCCGTCATAATAAAAGGCAGTTTTGAACAGCTTAAAGCTTCAATGGATACTTTTTACATTAAAAGGATCCTTAAAGATGAAGATATTCATTCACAGGATATTAAGTATGTCTCAGAGTATGTGTTCGATAATCAGGATGAAAAAACCTGCATCAGCCTGCTTAAGGAACTTATACAAAAAAATGAAGTCGTTTTTGAAAAACCGTTTTACAAATATATCAGAAGAACTCAGAATAATGAAGAAAATTAGGAGGTTCCTTTTATGGCAGAAAAAACCAAAATCCAGGACAAGCTGCTGAACATAGCCAGAGTAAACAACATAGAACTTAAGATCTTTTTTGAAGGAACGTTCAGTATTTCAGGTTACATAAAGTCATTTGATGAGTTTACAGTGCTGATAGAAAAAGACGGACAGCAGACTCTTATATATAAGAGCTCCATAAGCCGTATAGATCCCATGAAGACTATAATGCTGTTTCCAAAGGATTCAACCTTCAAAAAATAGCGGTTTTAAACTTTAAGGGAGATACTCTCTCCCTTATTTTTAACGCAATTTAAACTAAACAGCTTATAAAAAATATACTTTTAGAGTACCATTATGATAAGACTATTTTTCGGAGGTAAGCATGGATCATTCAAAAGTTTTAGGTGAAGAAAGCATAGAGAAACTTATTGTAAAATTTTCTATACCGGCAATAATAGGGATGCTGGTAAATGCTCTGTATAATGTGGTAGACAGGATTTTTATAGGCAACGGAGTTGGTTCTCTGGCACTTTCCGGATTAACAGTAACTTTTCCTATAATGCTCATATCTATGGCTCTTTCAATGCTGATCGGCCTTGGTGCAACCTCTCTTATCTCCATAAAACTCGGAGAAAAAAAGAAAGAAGAAGCAGAAAAAATTGCCGCAAATGCATTTACTCTGCTCATTGGAGTTTCGCTGATTTACTCAGTGGTCTTTCTTTTGTTCCTTGATAAAATTCTTCTTCTTTTTGGAGCCAGCCAGAATACCTTAGCCTATGCAAGGGATTATCTGAGCATAATACTTTATGGTTCGATATTTCAGTTCATCGGTTTCGGAATGAACCATTTTATAAGAGCAGAAGGCAATCCAAAAAGAGCTATGAGTACCATGGTAATAGGTGCAGTCCTGAACACTGTCCTTGATCCGTTGTTTATATTTGTATTCAAGATGGGCGTTCAGGGAGCAGCTATTGCAACCATAATATCTCAGGCAGTATCTGCGACATGGGTACTTTATTACTTTATGGCAAAAAAAAGCACCGTAAAGATACATGCAGCCAATATGAAACTTAGCTGGAAGTATGTACGTCAGATAGTATCTATGGGACTTGCACCGTTTTCGATACAGCTTGTGGGAAGCGTATATAATCTTATTCTCAACAACTCTCTGGCCAGATACGGCGGAGATAAAGCTATAGCAGCCATGGGCATAATAAGCAGTGCGGCCATGATTGTTATGATGCCTGTATTCGGCATAAACCAGGGAACCCAGCCTATCGTAGGTTACAACTACGGTGCAGAAAAGTATGACAGAGTAAAAAAAGCCCTTATGTACGCTTATATCGGAGCCACTTTTTTTGTGGTTCTTGGATTTTTGTCAGCTATGTTTTTCCCAACACAGATAATACAGTTTTTTAATAGAACAGACGGTGAGTTAGTCTCCATAGGGGTTCCGGCAATGAGAATTTTTTCTCTTCTTATGCCTGTTATAGGATTTCAGATTGTAAGTTCAAATTACTTCCAGGCAATAGGGAAACCTAAGAAATCGATGTTTCTTACCCTCCTCAGACAGCTTATAGTACTGATACCTATGGTTATTATACTTCCTCTTTTCTTTGGACTCAACGGAATATGGTACGCTGTACCGATGTCCGATGGAATCTCAACCATGCTTACAACAGTCTTTATGTACTTTGAACTGAAGGAGCTTAACAAAAAGATCACTGAAACTGTCAAGGTTCCTGCCATATAAAATGGAAAACAACTTATACTGTAACCTTTGCGGTGTCAAGAACGATTTTTATTTCAGGGAAAAAAAATGACTATAACCGTCAGATCAGAGCCGATAGAGTTCAGCGGTATGGTTGCCGTATGTAAAAACTGTGGAAATGAAATAGACAATAACGTTATATATCTGCGAAATCTTTTTGCTGCCTACCGCATATATGAGAAAAAGCATTTCCTGGCAGGTTCACAGCAGTTAAAAGAGTACGAGAAACTTTTTATGTGTACTCTTGAAGAACTTTCGATCCTTATGGAGATACCACACTCAACACTGAAGAAATATACTGCAGGTGATCTTATGAAAAAAGAAGACTCCGAAAAAATAAAAACATTTTTGGAGCCTAAAAATTTCTTTGAACTTTTGGAAAAAAATAAAAAACTTATGACTTCGGAATCTTATAAAAAAATTCTGGAAAAGTTAAAAACCTTTAATGGCATTGTAAAAGAAAAAAATCCTTATGAAGCTATTGTGCTTAAAGCCCATCCAGTTATTGATATTGAAAGAGTGAAACTGTCTTTTATGGCTGTTACGAGTATAATTCCCGAAAAAAGTTACATACGGCTTATACGTTTTATGTGGCTTTGCGATAAGTTTTTTTATAACAGTTCCGCAAGACCGTTTACAGGTATTTCATATATAAAGCATCAGTCAGGCATTGATATTGAAAAAAGAACCGAATTTCTTTCTTACTTTGAATTTGAGGGACTCATAGAGCTTTCCGGAACAGCCTCATCGGAAGATATCCTAAGAATATCCATAACACCTAAAAAATCGTTCCAAACGGCTATACCTGATGAAAACTTCAAAGTACTGCAATCCGTGTGTAATTCCTACAAATCCTTAGGAAACGATGCACTTACATCTTTTATCTATAAGTTTGAAGAGTTCAGAAATATAAAAAACAACCAACAGATTATTTTTTCAAAAAATGGTAATGTATGAACGGAGGACCTTATGATCAAAAAGTTTATCAGCTACTACAAACCTCACAGGGGGCTTTTTTACCTTGATATTATTTGCGCATTTCTAATATCTTCAAGTGATCTTGCTTATCCTATGGTAACCAGATACATAATCAATACCGTAATACCGGACAAAAACCTTTCAAAGATCTTTGCCTTTGGATTATTCCTACTTTTACTATATTTTGCAAGAATGGTTTTAGAGTACATAGTCGGATACTACGGACATATTCTGGGACTAAGGATACAGTACGATATGCGTAAGGAAATCTTTTCTCATATACAAAAGCTTCCTATATCTTACTTTGATAACACCAAAACAGGTCATCTTATGTCAAGGGTAACTAACGATCTTTTTGAAATCTCTGAAACGGCTCATCATGCTCCGGAAGATCTTTTTCTCTCGATAGTTAAGATTATAGGCGCTTTTATACTTTTATGTACTATAAACTGGCAGCTTACACTGATAGTCTTTCTTATAATACCGTTTATGTTCTACTTTATGGTGGTATATAACACTAAACTTGAGAACACCTTCAGAAGAGCAAAAGAAAGCTATGCTAATATAAATGCGAGGATCGAGGAGTCCATCTCGGGAATAAGAGTCGTAAAATCCTTCACAAACGAAAGATTCGAAAATACTCGTTTTGATGAGGGAAATGAAAAAATGAAAAACATCCGCGAAGAAACCGTAAAGCAGATAGGCATCTTCGATTCTACCATTCATTTTCTCTCGAACTCCAGCACAGTGATAGCTATGGTTGCAGGAGGTTACTTTGTATACACCGGAAGTATAAACATCGGAGACTTTGTTGCTTATATAATTTATATGACCCAGTTTCTCCAGCCGCTCAACATTCTGCTAAGATTTGTCGAACAGTATCAGGAAGGAATGGCCGGCTTCAGAAGATTTGTAGAAATACTTAAGCTTCAGCCGGAGACAGAGCTCTCCAATGAAAAGTTTCTTGAAAATGTCCATGGAGAAATCAGCTTTAAAGATGTGTCTTTCAGCTATGACGATAAGAACACCGTTCTCAAGGATATCAACCTGACAATCAAAAAAGGCGAAAGCGTTGCAATAGTAGGACCCTCCGGATCGGGCAAAACAACATTGTGCAACCTGATACCAAGATTTTATGATATTGACAGCGGAAGTATAACTATTGATTCAGTTGATATAAACACTGTTTGTCTTGAGTCGCTTAGGAAAAATATCGGAATTGTTCAGCAGGATGTCTTTCTTTTTTCCGGAAGTATCCGAGAGAATGTTGCTTACGGAAAGCTTGATGCAACAGATGATGAGATAAAGCTGGCATGCATCAAGGCCAATGCGGATGAGTTTATAACTGCAATGCCTTATGGCTATGAAACCATAATAGGAGAAAGGGGAATAAAACTTTCAGGAGGACAGAAACAACGCCTTTCAATTGCACGGATGTTTCTTAAAAATCCTCCCATACTTATTCTTGATGAGGCCACATCCTCATTGGACAATAAAAGTGAGAGCATTATTCAAAACTCTATTGAAGAACTTTCAAAAGACAGAACCACCCTTATTATCGCCCATAGACTGGCAACCATACGCAACTCCAAAAGGATAATCGTCCTTACAGAAAACGGTATAGAAGAAGAAGGCACTCACGAACAGCTTATAAGAAGAAAAGGAGTTTACTATAATCTTTATAATGCACAGTTTGAATCTCTGCTTATAGGATAATCCTTAACCCACAGGTGAAAGACCAGCCTGCGGGTTAATTTATTACATGCACAGGAACGGTGAGGGTGAAAACAGAACCTTTTGAAACCTGGCTTTCAACTGTTACAGCTCCTCCCATGGCCCGCGCATATTTTTGGCTTATGACAAGCCCCAGGCCGGTTCCGCTTTGTCTAACGGTTCCTTTCCGCTCTATACGGGAGTAAAAGTTAAAGATCCTGCCAATATCATCTTTGCTTATGCCTATGCCTGTATCCTGGACAGATATCTTAAGAATGCCTGCCTCAGTCAGGCCGACACTGAAAATTATTTCACCCTTTTCAGTATACTTAAAAGCATTACTAATGAGATTTATACATATCTGTCTGATTTTTTGCGAATCACTTATAATAAAGTTGGGCAACGGTCTGATTAGGTTGAGTTTAAAATCTAACTTTTTCTGGCGTGCCATAACCTCAAAAAGCTGATATATGCTTTTAGCCTGCTCTTTTATGCTAAAGCTGTCCAGAATAACCTCATCCTTGCCTGCCTCCAGTTTTGAAAAATCTATTATCTCATTGATTATCTGCAAAAGATTGTGCTGAGAAACCATAAGAATTTCCGCTATGTCCTTTTGTTCAATGCTCAAACCTGATTCAATAAGCATCTGCGTTATAGAAACCATTGCATTCATTGGAGTTCTTATCTCATGACTCATGCTGGCTATGAAATCTGTCTTTTTCCTTGCGTTTTCCATGGCAATTTCCACACTTTCTCCCATTCTTTCATTCCTTGCTTTTTCCTCAGTAATATCACGTGCGATGCCATAAATCAGCTTCTCATCAAAAGCCTGATGGAAGTCCAGATTTATCCAGACACTGCTTTCTGCATTTTTAAAAAAGACCTCCAGAGATATTAAGCTCTGTAAAGGATCGTTCATATGACAAAACTTTTCAATTTTTCCGACATCTTCACCAGTAAGCACCTGTCTAATATTTTCGGGATGTTCACTTCCGAAATACCTTTTCATCAAAAGTGCCCAGGACTGATTATAATTTTTTATCTTTCCGTTGTAATCAATTACAAGCAGCATGTACGAAGGTAGACTGAAAAAATTTTGCAGGCTGTGAATCTTATTTTTTGTGTACACTTTCAGCTTTATATGAAAAAACAACGTACCTCCTGCCAATAAGCTCAGAATGCCAATTCCCATATAAGGCAGCAGCTTGGACGGTAACTTTTCGGGAGACTCATTATTCTCATACTCCCATGCAAAAAAACCCTCCATCCGAGAAGACGAAGCTGTCATGCCAAGCCGGCGGTAAGTTTTCCCTATCTCCTCCCACCGTCCCGGATTGGTATGGCCAAGCTCTACTTCTTTATTCATTATAAGACTGTCCCGGATAGCACTGCCTTCATATCTGAGCATATCAATATCCGCATCGCTGCGGTACTTCTCTTTTATAAGCAAGGCTATTTCATCTATATTATTAAGAGCATACTCCCAGCCTTTTATGCTCGCCTGACGGAATGCCCGTACACGGAGAGGATAGTTATTTATCTCCTCTTCTGTTGTAAAAAGGCAGTCACCGTAAAAATCAATACCGTACTTCAGCGGATTGATAACTCTTATATCCATCCCCATACTTTTTAAAAGATATGGTTCATTGGTAATATATACAGCTAGTGCGTCAATCTTTCCTTCAAGCAGCATATCTGTATCTACGCTTCCGTCATAGTATCCGTAACTTTGAGGATCCACCCCTTCCGACATGAGCATCGCTGATATTTCAGCATCACTTCCGTCCTCATGAAGCAGAATTTTTTTACCCCTGAGATCTATAGGAGAGTAAATACCGGACTTGTCTACGACCATAAGAACCAATGGAGAATGCTGAAAAATGTTTGCAATAAGTACAAGCGGATATCCCCTGAGCCTGTGAAGAAGAAGCTCAGATCCGCATACACCGTACTGTGCTTCTTTGTTATATACCTCCGCCACCGGAAAGATATCCGGTCCTCCTTCAATAATACTTACATCTAGCCCTGCCTGTTCATAAAAGCCCTTTTCTAAAGCTGCATAATACCCGGCAAACTGAAACTGATGCCGCCACTTAAGCTGAAGCTTTATACTATAAAGATCTTTACCATATGAATCACTCTTATCTGCATATAAAGGTACAGAAACAAGCCATAATGTTATCAGAAAAAAAAGAATTTTCATTATTGATAAATCATTCTGTTTTAAGAATGCTTTTGATATACTTCTCCCCCCTGTTGATAATAATAATTATATTATAACATAATTTTAATTATTCCTTCTTTGTTATAAAAAAAGATTTTATCATAAAAGTTTAAGAAGTGCGGATTTAATAAATTTGATGTATAATCGGTATGATCATTTTTTATTGGGGGTAAGAAAATGGAAAAATCAGTAAGGACAACTCCGACTTTCAAGCTTGACGCATATGCAAAAAAAGATGTGCTTACCAAGCTTAAGCAATTGTGTACAGAACTAAAGCTTGAAGAGAATATAACAGATATTTCCATAAGGGCAGGAAGAGTCTATCTGACATTTTCACAGGAAATAAATGCAAGGATAAGCATCTATGACGGTTCCCTTGATCATTGTTCTCTGGAAAGACCTTATTCTAATGCAAAATGGAAATCTGTTTCTGAAGGAAGCATGAAAGCTTGCCTAACCTTTATAAAAGAAAAAATTTTACTCTCAGGTGGAAAAGGTGATTGTTGATATACGCGGAGCTACTTCGGTTGAAAATTTTTCTATACAAGAGATATCTGAACGCACAAAGGAACTGATGGAAGAACTTTTCCGGCGGAATAAAGTAGAACGGATAATAAGCATAACCTTTTCAGTCACAGAAGATATTAACCTTATAAACCCGGCATCTATTGCACGCAAAGCCTTCGGACTTGACCATGTTTCACTGATGTGTCTTAAAGAAGCTCAGTTTGAAGGCTCCATCAATGGTATTATACGCGTAAGCTTGCTGTGTGAATCTCCGGATAGTAATTTTGTATATCTCCATAGAGCCTGCATGCTACGACCTGATTTAAAATAAAACGGATTCACTTCATCGAAGGCTCGTTTTTTGTTTTTAATGAAGAATTTTAAATTCATTGCCAGTAGGGTTCTGAAACAATTTAAGCTCAAATATCGGCAGTACAGCAAGTATATGATCAAAAATATCAGATTGTATGGCTTCATACTCCACCCATATTATTGTATTTGTAAAGGCATATATTTCAAGCGGAAGACCTCTTTCGTTATTGGCAAGCTGCCTTACCATGAGCGTCATATCTTTCCTAAGGCGCGGATTTCTTTTCAAATACTCAAGTATATAGATCCTGAACGTACCTACATTGGTCAACCGTCTTGAATTCACAGGATTACTGTCGTCTGCTCCCATAAGTCTATTATATTCCTCAATCTCTTTGACCTTTGAGGTTATGTATTCAGATATATATCTTATTTCAGAAAATTTTTTTATCATCTGCTCATCACAGAACTTAATACTCGTCATATCAATAAAGATTGAACGTTTTATCCTTCTGCCGCCGGAAGCTTGCATACCACGCCAGTTTTTAAAAGAATCTGATATCAAGGCATACGGAGGAATGGTCGTTATCGTTTTATCCCAGTTCTGCACCTTTACCGTATTCAGTGAAATATCTACAATTTCACCGTCAGCATCATACTTAGGCATCTCAATCCAATCGCCTATACGAACCATATCGTTAGCTGAAAGCTGTATACTTGCTACAAAACCAAGAATTGTATCTTTAAATACAAGAGAAAATACTGCTGTCATTGCACCTATTCCGCCTATAAGATACCCAAAAGGCTTATTTATAAGGGTTCCCACGATACTTATGACTGCAATTATGGCAAAAAATATTTTAAAAACCTGAACATATCCTTTAATAGGTCTTTGCCGTGATACTTCATGATAAGAGTACATATCGGTAAACGCATTCAAAAATGCATTGAGCGTCAGCAGAGAGACAAATATCATATAAGAAAAGACACACCTTTGAATGATATCCTGATAATCAGAAAATGCCGAAGAAAAACCGTATATCACAAAAGCCGGAAAAAACATGGAAAGACGAACAAAAAAACCCCTTTTGAGCAGTACATCATCCCATCTGGTCTTGCTTTTTTCAACAAAATGCTTCATAGTACGCTGAAGAATAACCTTGGATATCTTATAGGAAAGATAAGATACTAAAGCAATTATACCAATTATAAATAAGGTGGTCAGAACATCCGAAAACAGTCCTTTTACACCATTGGTTTCAAGCCAATCGTTAAAAAATTCAAACATCCGATCATTCCTCCATGACTTTATAAATATTCATATATGATTATAACATACAAATTCTGAAAATAGAACTATACTTTTTCTTTTTAATTTAAGATTGACTTTAACTACTTTATATGTTATGATTGGAAAAAAGAAATACGATACCGAGGTGTTAGATAATGAACTGTACTTTAAAAGGAAAACTTCATATGTGCATGCCATGGCAACCGACTTTATTTTGCCATGAGTTTTTTTTGCACTCATAAATTGGCAATAATCAAAATCGGTTGCACTCACAGGGTGTAGCCGATTTTTTTATTTAAAAAATCATTACTACATAATACTTAGGAGGTGTACCATGTTAAAAAAAAGAAGTCTGTTTGTTGCACTGCTTGTTGCGCTTATTGTTCTTGCAGTAGTTCTTGTTATAACGCTTAACCCATCAAAAGAAAAAGTATTCAAGATAGGAGCATCCCCTGTTCCGCACAATGAGATCCTTGAACAGGTAAAGGATGACTTCAGAAAAGAGACCGGATATGAACTCAAAATCATAATCTTTACCGATTATGTACAACCAAATATAGCTTTGGAACAAGAAGATATCGATGCTAATTTTTTCCAGCACATACCTTATCTTGAATCGTTCAATCTCAAAAACGGTTACACGGATCTCATAAGTGCTGCCAAAATTCATGTTGAACCTATGGGACTTTATCTTAAAAAACCACTTAATGATCTTTCACCATCAGATACCGTCCTTCTCCCAAATGATTCTACAAACGAGGGAAGAGCCTTGATGCTCCTTGAAAATAACGGAATTATAACCCTTAGATCCGAAAACAAACTTATTGCAACTGTAAAAGACATCTCAGAGAATAAATACGGAATAAACTTCCTGGAACTAGAGGCTCCTTTGCTTCCCAGAACCTTTAAAGAAGATAGCAAGATTGCCGGAGCAGTCATAAACACAAATTATGCCATTGAAGCCGGACTAAATCCGATTTCGGACAGCACCTTCATTGAGGGAAGCGATTCTGCATATGCCAACATAATTGCGGTTAAAGAGAAATATATTGATTCAAAGCTTTTAAAATCACTCATCTCTCTTTTACAGTCTGAAAAAATTAAAAGCTTTATTAATTCAAAATACAACGGAGCCGTAGTTCCGGTCTTTTAGGAGAGTTCATGTTAAGACTTGAAGATGTAAACTTATTCTATCAGAAAAACAATCATGTGCTGAAAAATATCAGCTTTGAAACACAAAAAGAAGAGATACTAGGAATAATAGGACTTTCCGGAGCTGGAAAGTCCTCTCTGCTCAAAACATTTAATCTTTTACAGAGACCCTCCAGCGGAAAAATTTTTCTTGACAACATTCTGATTACAGATCTCAAAAAAAAAGAGCTCAGGCAGGTACGAAAACAGATCAGCGTTGTTTTTCAGAACTACAACCTTCTTAATTCCAGAACAGTATTTGAAAATGTAGCCCTGGCTCTTGAACTTGAGCATCAAAAGTTTATTGAGCCTACGGTACTGAATGTTTTGGAAAAAGTAGGACTTTCGCACAGAAAAGATGCTTACATATCGCAGCTCTCAGGCGGAGAAAAACAGCGTACCGCTATTGCAAGAGCTGTGGTAACTAATCCGAAAATCCTTCTTTTGGATGAACCCACATCTGCTCTTGATCCTAAAACTACCGAAAAAATACTTGATCTTGTTCTTTATGTAAATAAGGAGTTGGGAATAACAACCATTGTGGTTACTCATGAGATGGAAGTTATTAAAAGGATCTGTGATAGGGTTCTTTACCTGAAAGACGGAACCATAAAGTTTCTTGGACAGACTCACAGACTTTTTATAGAAAAAGACAGTCAGATTCTTGAAGATTTTTATGAAGAGATAAATATTGATAAAGAGCTTATAAATCAAAAGCTTGAAAAAAAAGAGAGTCATCTGCTACGTATTGTGTTCTGGGGAAGCTCTACTCACTGTCCGGTAATAAGCACGTTATCTTTAAAGTACTCTGTCACTTCTAATATCCTTTATGGAAAGATAGAACATCTCAAAAACAACCCCTATGGCACCCTTATACTTGAAATCTCTGAAAATCCTAACTACTCTGATTTTTTAAATGAGCTGAAAAAAAATGTATACTTCTGCGAAGAGCTTACCGGAGGCGGAAAATGATTGAAGAACTCTTAAAAGCAACCATAGAAACACTTTATATGACCTTTTTCTCCACCCTTATTGCTTTTATGGCCGGACTTCCGCTGGGAATTTTGCTGTATCTGCTTTCAAAAAAGAAAGATCATGCCAGTAAGATTATTTATACTTTCTTTGATTTTATTATCAATATTTTCCGTTCCATACCTTTTATAATCCTTATAATACTCCTTATTCCACTGACCAAGCTTATTGCAGGAACTATTATTGGCGCCAACTCTGCCATAGTTTCTCTTTCCATTGCAGCTATTCCTTTTATGGCAAGGCTCTGTGAGAACTCATTCAACAGTCTTTCTCACGAAATGCTTGATACGGCAAGTTCAATGGGTATGACCACATGGCAGCTAATAACCAAAGTGCTCATTCCAGAGAGTTTGCCTGAGATTATTTCAAATACCACTATCCTTATAATCAACCTTATAACCTACACAGCCATAGCCGGTGCTGTCGGAGCCGGAGGACTTGGTGCAATGGCCATAAACTACGGTTATCAGCGCTTCAGAGCGGATATACTTCTGTATACGGTCTCAATACTTGTTATTATCACACAACTGGTTCAGTTTGCAGGAACATTGCTGTCAAAAAGGCTGCGCAGGTAATTTGCCGGCCTATTCTGAATTTTTCGGTTACAAGCTATTCTTTTTTTTTAGCTTTCTTCCTGATATAATAAGTATGGTATGAAATTTATTTCAGCATGCAAACAGGAGGTATTTGAGATGTCTTTTGGCAAGATCATTCAGTGTGTTCCCAACTACAGCGAAGGAAAAGACCTTGAAAAAGTAGAGATGATCCTTGACTGTTTCAGAGGAAAAGAAGGAGTTAAGCTTCTTGACTACAGCAGCAATAAAGATCACAACAGAACCGTCGTGACCCTTATAGGAGAGCCGGAACCTTTAATGCAGGCAGTTATTAAATCGGTAGGTGTGGCGGCAGAACTTATAGACCTTTCAAAACATAAGGGAGAACATCCTAGGATGGGAGCAACAGACGTCATTCCTTTTATACCTATAAGAAATACAGATATGAAAGAGTGTGTAGATCTTTCAGTGAAAGTTGCAGGTGCCATATCTGAAAAATACGGCATACCGACCTTTCTTTACGAAAAATCGGCTTCTTCACCACAGAGAGCTAATCTTGCTGATATAAGAAAAGGCGAGTACGAAGGCATGTTTGAAAAAATCAAGCGACCGGAATGGAAACCGGACTTTGGTCCGGCAGTAAACCACCCCAAGGCAGGAGCAACCGTAGTTGGTGCAAGAATGCCGCTTGTGGCTTTTAATATTAATCTTAATACCAACAATCTTGATATAGCAACAAAGATAGCCAAAAATATAAGGTACATAAACGGCGGTCTGCGTTATGTGAAAGCTCTCGGAATAGATCTTAAGGAAAGAAATATTGTGCAGATCTCCATAAATATGACAGACTATACCAAAACATCCCTTTACAGGGCATATGAACTTGTAAAAATAGAAGCTCAACGTTACGGTGTGGTTCCTGTAGGAAGTGAGATCGTAGGACTCGTGCCTATGCAGGCTCTCATCGATACAGCGGAGTACTATCTGGGACTTGAGGATTTTTCAAATAATCAGATCCTCGAAACACGAATCTGGGAGTAGGTGGTACTATCAATTTCCGTGAAAGCCTCCTCATAAAAAACGCTTCTGAGATACTTACCTGTTCAGGCTTTTCAGCCAAAAAAGGCGTACAGATGAGAGATATAGGCAGGATCGAAGGAGCAGATATTCTTATAAAAAACGGCAAAATATCTTTTATAGGGAAAGTTGAAACAGATCAGCTTGATACGCAGATAAAAGTTATTGATGCTCACGGCTGCTCTGTGCTTCCGGGCTTTGTTGACTCACACACACACTTTATATTCGGCGGATACAGACAGGATGAGTTTATGGACCGTCTGCAGGGAGTACCGTACATGGAGATTATGCAAAGAGGCGGAGGTATCATAAACTCTGTAAAAGCCACGCGTAAAGCAACACATGAAGAGCTGGCCTCCACCGGAAAAAAGAGACTGGCCTCAATGCTTTCCTTCGGAGTAACTACCGTTGAGGGAAAAAGCGGATATGGTCTTGATCTGGAAACAGAGTTGAAACAGCTGCGTGTAATGAAAGAACTAAACACTGCCCAGCCTGTCGACATAGTTAGTACTTATATGGGTGCACATGCAGTTGCACCTGAGTATGAAAAGGATCCGGACAGATATATAGACTTTATCATATCCGACGTTCTGCCCAAAGTAAAAGAAGATAAACTGGCAGAGTTCTGTGATGTTTTCTGTGAAAAAAATGTCTTCAGCATAGAACAGTCAGAAAAACTTCTCAACAGCGCAAAAAAACTTGGAATGGGAATCAAAGCACATGCAGACGAAATAGTCCCCTTTGGCGGAGCAGCAATGGCTGCAAGAGTCGGAGCAACCTCTGCAGATCATCTTCTTAAAGCAAGTTTGCAGGATATAACTCTTATGTCTCAAAACAATGTAGTGGCAACACTGCTTCCCCTTACTGCCTTCAGTCTTAATGAAGAGTATGCGGATGCAAGACTTATGATTGAAAGAGACTGTGCGGTTGCTCTTGCAACAGATATGAATCCCGGCTCCTGTTTCAGCGAGTCTATACCGTTGCTTATCTCTTTGGCTGCCATACATATGAAGATGTCCATAGAAGAGATTATCATTGCCCTTACCATAAACGGCGCTGCTGCTGTGGGACGCGAGAAAAACATCGGCTCTATTGATATAGGCAAAGAAGGAGATATTCTTATTCTTGATTCTCCTTCATATAAGTTCCTTGCTTACCATATAGGCGTAAGCTCTGTTCAGACAGTTATAAAAAACGGAAAAGTAGTTTTTTCAAAAGGAGGATAAAATGCTTATTGATAAAAAAGTTTCTGAGTTTATTGATGAAGTTGCTTCAGACTCTTCCGTTCCAGGAGGAGGAAGTGTCGCTGCACTTAGCGGAGCCATCAGCGCTGCTCTCGTTTCAATGGTTTCCAACCTCACTATAGGAAAAAAAGGCTATGAAGATAAAGAAGAACATGTGAAAGGAATTCTGGTTAAGTCCGAAAAAATACGTCAAGATCTAACCTTACTTATAGACGAGGACAGCAAGGCCTTTGAAAAGGTCATGAAAGCCTTTAAGCTTCCAAAAGACACCCAAGAACAGAAAGAATTAAGAACCAGCACAATTCAGCAGGAAACCAAAAATGCATCACTTATACCGCTTAAAGCAGCCAAAAGTGCAGCTGAAATATTTGAGCTTGCAAGATATGTCCTGCTGAACGGAAATAAAAATGCAGCTTCCGATGCCGCGGTATCTGTCATGCTTGCCAGAACAGCGGTTCTGTCAGCCTGCTATAATGTGCTTATAAATCTTTCCTCCATAAAAGATCAGGAGTTTGTTCAAAATATAAAACAGGAAGTTGTACAGCTTCAAAAAAATGCTTTGGAGACTGAAACGGAGATACTTTCATTATATACTTTCTGAAAAGAAGGTGATAGTATGGACTTTAAAGAAGTTAGCGTAAAGGATATTTCCGAAAGCGTTTTCAGGCTTTTCGACGATGAATGGACCATCATTGCCTCAGGAAACAGGGAGAAGAACAACTTTATGACCGCGAGCTGGGGCGGTATGGGCGTACTTTGGAACAAGGAAGTCTGTTTTATTTTCATAAGACCGCAGAGATATACTTATGAGTTTGTGGAAAAAAACAACTTTTTTACTCTGAACTTCTTTGACCAAACCTACAGGGGAGTTTTGGAGTTCTGCGGCACCAAATCAGGAAGAGAGTACGATAAGCTTAAAGAAACCTCTCTTTCACCTGCTTTTGATGATCCAGGATATATGTACTTTCAACAGGCCAGATTAGTTTTCATGTGCAAAAAGCTGTACTTTCAGGATATTTCTCCAAATGGTTTTATTGACTTTGATATCGATAAGACCATTTATTCAAAAAAAGACTATCACAGAATGTATGTAGGAGCTATAGAAAGAGTAATATCAAAATAAAACCCGCTCATGCGGGTTTTATTTTTCAGCAATCACCTTTATTATTTCAACAATAGCCTGAACAGCCTTTTCCATTGAAGAAACCGGAATATACTCGTATCTTCCGTGGAAGTTATGACCTCCGGTAAATATATTCGGACATGGCAGCCCCATATAAGAAAGCCTGGCTCCGTCTGTTCCGCCTCTTATAGGAACTATATGAGGCTCAATTCCGCACTGCTTGAAAGCTTTTACCGCATAATCCACAATAAACATGTTTTCCTGGATTATCTGTTTCATGTTATAGTAAGAATCACGTATATCGACCTCAACTCTGTCCTGCCCATATTTATTTTTCATTATCATAGCATTTCTCATGCATATCTGTTTTTTATACTCAAACTCCTGCCTGTCATGGTCTCTTATTATAAAATGTACTCTGGCCTGCTCAACTGTTCCGGTTATCTTGGTAACATGATAAAAGCCCTCATATTTTTCCGTATTCTGAGGAGTTTCTGCAAGAGGAAACAAAGCAAGAAGATCGGCCACCATGAGATTAGCGTTTACCATCTTGTCTTTTGACGTTCCAGGATGAACGCTTTTGCCTTTAAGGATATACTCCGCACTCGCACCGTTGAAATTTTCATACTCCAGCTCGCCCAACGGACCGCCGTCTACAGTATATGCAAAATCCGCTCCAAATGCTTTTATATCAAACTTCTCTGTTCCTCTTCCGACTTCTTCATCGGGAGTAAAACCTATTCTGACCTTACCGTGCTTTATATGAGGATTATTTATTAGATACTCAACAGCCGTTATTATTTCGGCAATCCCGGCTTTGTCATCTGCTCCAAGCAAAGTGGTTCCGTCCGTGGTTATTAATGTCTGTCCTTTATACTTTTCTATCTCAGGAAAATTGAGTGTCTTAAGGACAATATTTTGCTCTACATTCAAAACAATATCTCCGCCGCCGTACTTTATTATCATCGGCTTGACATTCTCTCCGCTTACCTCAGGTGAAGTATCCATATGGGCAATTAATCCAATCACAGGTATCTTTTCTTCAGTATTGGCGGGAAGTGTAGCCATAAGATATCCATTGTGGTCAAGAGAAATTTCAGCGAGCCCTAACTGTTCAAGCTCTTTTTTGAGAAAAACGGCTAGATCCTTCTGCCTTTGGGTACTGGGAAAAGTTGTAGAATCTTCGTCAGAAGTAGTATAAATCTTAACATATTCAAGAAATCTCTTTACCAGGTTTTCCATTTTTTCCTCCTATTTTAAGGATCCCCATACACTTTCTATCCATGATGAATTATCTTTATAAAAAAGAAGCTGCTTATAATCCTGCTTTGCGATCAAAGAACCTATACTGTATGCAAAACCTATACCGCTGTAATTCTCTGTCTTATCAGTATATACATACCCTGAAACCAGAAATTCCTTTATCTGCGGTATACTTTGAATCACATCGGTCATGACTGCTTCAAAAGAGCCCAGATAGTATACTGGCAAAAGCTCCTGCCTGGACTTGATTGAACAAAGCGATTCTTTTATGAATGACTTAAACCCGCGAAGTCTTACAGCGCTCATCGAAATATTTTTATAGCCTTTATAATATTTGGCATACGAAGAAACAAGAGCTTTTAAAAGTTCTTCATTATTTCCTATGTACTCTTTTAGAAATTCATAGTGCCATCCCTGGACATCTTCAAGAAAGGCAGAGCCTACAAAATAATCGGCCAACTCAGATACTTCATAAATTATTTCAAGACATGACATATTACAGGCATCAAATCCAACTATATCTGTATTTCTTCCACGTTTTTGCTTAAGTGATGATAAAATGCTTCTTACATCGCCTATTTTAAGAAAAGTTCCGGAAGTACTGTCCTGAACTATTGATTTCATACTCTTTACATAGCTTTCATCCAGCCAGCCGCTTCCATGATTCCAAAAGTCTAAGAACAGATCTGTGTTTTTATTTTCAGAGGCCACTTCTAAAATTATGCTCTCAGCAGCCGCACAGCTACCAGAATCAATTTCCGCTTCTCCACTGTTATATGTCTCAATCAGTCTTTCAATGCATGCATAACTTCCTTCAAACTTATAAACAGTCCACAGTCTGTCTGGTTTGCTCTTATAATCGGCAATGAAGTTAACCGTCATATTTAGGGAACTGTTTGCAACAGCATCACATATTTCGGACAGATCCTCCCAGATATGATCTGTCCATGATGTAAGGCTGTTATCTCCTCCTGAGTATATGACCATCTGAAACGATGTATCACGGAAAAAAACCTTCTCAGTATGCATCTGTCCGTTTGAACTTTCATATCTGACAGTTCCGTAGTCTAACCCGGCAGCTTTTTCATAGGCAAGCACATAATATCCCTCTTTTTTCTCAAGCGGTAAGCCATTGAACTCTACATTACTTACATCTGTACGAAAAAAAAGAGCTTTATCATAATTGCCTTTTGGAAGATATACCGATGAAAGCTCAGACGGGAAAATAACACATCCTGAGATCATAAATACCAATACTACAATTAAAGATATCAGAATAAACTTCTTTTTCCTCATAAAGTACCCTCATGTTTTATAATAAACCGCTGCAATTCACTATAGGAAAGCTCATAGCCGCTTGCTGTGTATATTTTTCTGGGAGCGTAATCGGACATTTTTTTCAGGGAAAAGATGGACTGTTTGAGGTCATAACATATCAAAGGCGCTGTAATCCTGGACGGAATGCCTTTTTTCACCTGAAATTGATCGGAAAGAATAAGATCGCCATCCTTGGTAAGGACGCTTAAAGATCCGCAAGTATGACCTGGAGTATGAAATACTGTGGCAGAAATACCAAAATCGCTGAGATCATATGAATCATCAACTATAATATCCGGTTCAACTTTAATCGCTTTGGGACAACAGGACTCCCTATAGAAATACTTGGAAAATATCCTTCCTCTTATCCCTACGGGTTTATAATCGGCGGACACTCCTCTTATCATCCTGTTGGCATCCTGTCTCTGAACCAACACAGGAATACCGTACAGCTCTTTTATTTCGGAAGCTACACCATAGTTGTCGGTATGGGCATGAGTAATAACTATAAGTTTGATTTTGGCTATTTCTATCTCAAGATTCTCCAAGATGCTATAAAATTGGAGTCTCTGATTTCTATGGCATGTGTCTATAAGAATGGAACTATTTTCGTTTTTAAGCACAAAAACAGTTTTCAGTTTATTTACAGTGATTTTCACCACATTTATTTTTGACATACCCGTCTCCGTTTCTAATTATTTTAAAATTTACATGATCCTTCCTCATATTCGGCTGACAAGGCTATTATTTTTTGAAAAAAAAAGTTCTGCCTGCGAAACTTTCTGAGATCCTTCATCGCATTTATAAAGTATTGAAGATCCTGCTCCTCACAAAAAAAGATCTCATCGCTTATAAGCGTGTTTTCTCTGAATTTTTCTTGGGGTATCTTAAGGCACAACTGATATTCCGACCGTTCCACTTCAAAGCTTATACTGCTGTTACGGTCATACAGCACATAAAGGTTTTCATTAAAGTCCTGTTTTTCAAAGTTTTCATCCGAGTATACCTTTACTTCACGGTAAAGACGGCTGAGCTTTCTTGTGTTTTTGAGCCTGTTATTGGTTTTGTAAAAATTTATCTTTTTACGGTACTCCTTCCTAAGCATAGAATTATATTTCTTAATATTCTCCAGTGTCAAGAGTATCTCGCCTACTGCTTCGCAGTCAAGAATGGAAGGCATTTGTAAGAACTTGCCATCAGGAGCTATCAGTATATAAAGATCATCACAACAGACTACTTTTATACTGAAATCGCCTAAAAACTTTATGGAATAATCATTTTCCCCACCGCGCGCATACTCGTAATACCCGGTTTGGCAGTTGTATTCCCAGTTCGGAGCCTTACTCAGTATCTCCTGCTGCAAATAAAATTTAAGCATAATTTCTCCCCCGTTTTACATTCTACTTAAATTCTACCATATAAAGACATAAAAAATGATATTTTTAAATATTAAATAATTACTTCTTTATTGAAACATTTTTATGAACTCGATATAACTTAACGGTTTGCTGAAATAATAGCCCTGGATGGTATCACAGCCTATTTTTTTAAGGAAGTCTAGCTGTTCTTCATTTTCAACACCCTCAGCGATAATCTGGACATTAAGTCCTTTTGCCATAGCTACTATTGTACTTATAACCTTACGGTCCCTGTCTGTAGCACTTATCTTGTTCACAAAACTTCTGTCTATTTTGATGAAGTCTATCGGCAGGAGCGTAAGATAACTGAGGGAAGAGTAGCCTGTTCCAAAATCATCCAGCATTATTCCCATTCCACGTTTTTTAAACTCATAAAGGGTATTACGCACAACCGGAAGCTTCTGCATAGCCATACTTTCGGTTACTTCTACCGAAATAAGCTCTTTGTTGATACCGTAGCCTTCGGTTATGTGATCAAACTTTTCTATCAGATAAGGATCGCAAAGCTGCTGCATAGAAAGATTAAGACTTATCTTTATTTCTATCGAAAGCTCCTGCTTGGTCTTTATTATGTCTCTGCAGACATTATGAAGCACCTCTTCGCCTATGGCAGATATAAAGCCAGACTCCTCGGCGATATCTATAAACTTGGACGGAGGTACTATTCCCCACTGCGGATGATTCCACCTTACAAGTGCTTCTGCTTCCTTTATCTTCCAACCGGAAATATCAACTATAGGTTGATAGTAAACTAAAAACTGTTTCTCATTTATAGCTCTGCGGAGATGACTCTGCAGGAAAAGTTTTTCGGATATCTTTCTTTTCATTCTGGTCTCATAGACTTCAAAAGCATTACCGCCGGACTCTTTAGACTTATACATAGATATCTCGGCATTTTTCAGTAGCTCTCCGCAGTCGTTTCCGCCATCCGGATATGTTGTGACACCCATGCTTATACTTATAAAAAAGTCTGCATCGTTAAGCTTAAGAGGCTCAGAAAAGCTTTTTAGTATCTGCTCGGAAATATCTTTAATATCTTGGATCGAAGTTCTGTTTCTTATATAGCCAATGAACTCGTCGCCTCCCATTCTGGCAAAAGCTCCGTCCTTTTCAAAATGCTTTTTCAGCCTTTTTGAAACTTCTTTAAGAACCTCATCTCCAAAAACATGTCCGTGAACATCATTTACAAACTTGAACCTGTCAATATCCATGAGAAAAATGCTTACCTTTTCATCCGGACTTTTTTCTATCTGTTCAGAAAGGACTTTTAAAAAAAGAGTTCTGTTGGCAAGTCCTGTAAGCTGATCAAAATTTGCACTGTAGTAAAGCGCAGCTTCAGATTTCTTCTTTTGGGTAATATCGTCTCCGGTAAAAAGCTCAAGCTTTTCACCCGTAGTTCGGTCATAGACACCTGATTTTTTCCATACTATCGTCTTCACACCCGAATCTTTGCATAAAAGTGTACCCTCCATAACAGATCCGGGAAAATCAGGATCAAGAAACTTATATACTTTTTGCCCTAATACTTCGGTTTTATCGTATCCACTTACCTTTTGGGCATACTTGTTAAAAATCTGTATTCTACGCTGCTCATCTATAGCTATTATCATTATCGAAGCACTCTCTATTATGCTTTCTTTTATTTTTTTCTCATTTTCAAGCTTAATACTTAACTGACGCTTTTTGAAGCCATAAAAAAGAATTATTACTATTAAAATACATGCTGCGGCAAATATAACCAAAAAGATCAAAAAAACGTCCCTGTACTCATCAATAAACCTTCTGGGCTTACTTATCAAAACAGCATTTTCAGGAATGCTTCCCATATCCACGGAATATTTTACAAGCATATTGTAATCAAAAATATATCTGTTGAGCGTATTGGTCAAAACAGGTATCTCTCCTACATCTTTGCCCTGAAGGATCAGAAGAACCATCTGGGCAGCCTCATATGCAAGGTCATAGCCTGATATGACATAACCTCCCACAACATTTCCCTTTATAAGGAACTCCCATGGAACGTATATAGGAATATCCGAGTATGTAGATATTGTAGGCGCGATATCCTCGTAATTGACAAGCTCTCCGGTTTCGCTGCGCAGAGTAGAAATTATAATAAGCGCACTCTGCGGACCTGCCTGGCGGACATCCTGTATTACCTGCTCTATACTCATATCATTGCGGATAATAAAGTTGATTTCAGGAAAAGAAATTGATTCTTTCTCTATCTGACTTTTATTCATATAGTAGATTGAGCTGTTGTCTCCATAAACAAGGAACCTCTTGATCTGCGGTGTAAGTTTAAGCGCAATATCAATGGTTTTCTTAAAATCAATGCTCTCAACTACTCCGGTGAAACCTTTTTTTCCTTTAAGCATTTCAGGATAAAACTCATTTATTCCAAGAAAAACAACCGGCTTTTCGCCAAAAAGAACGTCCCTGTACTCAAGAAGAAAGTCAAGTGCATCATTATCAACGCAGACAATAACATCTATAACCTTTTTTGCATATTTCATAGCGTATACTTCGGCAAGCTTGGCAAAATACTCTTTGCTTATTATATTCTTGGTATCCATATACTCGTAAAAAATATCAACGGGATACTTCGAAGTATTAAGCTCTTTTTCAAGCTCTGAAAAAATTTCCTGATTCCAGCCAAGCTCAGGATGATATGAAAAAAGGACAAGAATATTTTTTTTCTGAGAGAAACATACCGAAACTGTTAATAAAAGAAAGAATAGAAAAAATAAGTTTTTATACCTCATCTTTTTGATAAATTCCTTTCGATTATAGTATACAGATCACTCATGTTGACAGGTTTAGTTATATAATCGTTCATTCCGCTTTTTATACAGCTTTGCCTGTGCTCCGTCATGGCATAGGCCGTCATTGCCACAATGGGAATCTTTGCAACGGTCTGGTTTTCAGACTGCCTTATTCTCCGTGTGGTCTCATATCCATCCATATAAGGCATCTGAACATCCATAAGAACGATATCAAAACTTTTGTCTTTGAGAACCTCCAAAGCTTTCAGACCATTATCCGCCACCAATGGGTTCCATCCTCTTTTTTTCAAAATTGCACAGATAAGTTTCTGATTTATCTCATTATCCTCAACCACAAGTATATTAAGCTTGTCTTGGAAGCTTTCGACAGATAAGCTTTCAGCTTGGGATACTGGAAAAGTATTCCCCAAAACAAAGGTTATTTCATACTTTCTCAAACCGTCGGTTTTCTCTGTCCATATCTTGCCGCCCGCCTGAGAAGCAAGATCCAAACATTCGGAAAAGCAGTCCCTAACGTTAGTCCTATGATCAGCTTCATCATTTGCAGGAGATTGAATATACCGTCCTTCGGTTATTGAAAAAACAAAGTACGAATTTTCTCTGTCATGGTAGATTTTTTGTGCTTTTATGGAAAGTTCGTTACTCTCAGTGTAAAAAAGAAGCTTTTCAAGAACACAGGACAACAGAAGTCTTAATTTTACTGGGTCGCCTTCATAAATACTGTCCTGTTCCACTTCCAGAAATTCAATGCTTGTACTTATGTCTTTATTTTCAGCATTTTCAGCAAACTGTCTATAAGCTCCGTCTAAAAGATTTTTAAGATTAAATCTGGTTTTGATCTGCCGGTCATTTTTGGTTTTTTCACAAGCTTGCCTATACATTTCATTTTTACAGGCCAGTATTTCTCTTGCACTTTCTTCTATGCGGACTATATATTCTGACTGTTCACCATCATTAAGTGTACGTCCCAGCAGATCCGCCATCGTAAGGATGGACTCCGCTTTCATTGATACTTGCCTGTCTTGTTCAAGCTGAACTGACTTTTCAATAGTATCTTCATTTACAACAGGATGATCTTGCTGTGAAGAAATACCAGAATAATCTGGATGAAAAAAACTTTGATTTTTCAAAGAAACGACTTCCATTCTCTGATCGTTGTACCAAACACTTATACAGTCCTCAAAAAGGTCATCCTGATTTTTTGTTCTCTGCCTGTATTCATTTTCAGCATCCCCTAGAGTCATTGTTTTTAAGATCTCTCTTCCTACACCTAAAAAAATTTCAGCAGCATTATTAGCATCATATATCTCATTGTTCTTTCCTTTTACAATAAGAAAAGGAATACTGCTCTGCGTGAAAAGCTTTATAAAGTTCTCTGAACTCCCTGCATTGGCAGAAATCACCTTGTTCATAAATACTATGAACATCACAATCCCTACTGCAAAGTTCACCAGTCCGCAAAACAGAACAATAATCCCTGACCATAAAGAAAAACCATCAACCCAAAAAACAAAGGATAAGTTAAAAAAGAAAAGCAAAATAAAAAAAAGCTGAAGAAGTTTTTTCTCAAATTTACCTTTATCTAAGTATTTTGCAAGTATATAAGAATTCAGCAGACAGAATATACAGGACATAAGATGAACAAGTCCGGAGGTCAGAAAGTAGGGAATACGGTATATAAAACTTAAAATAAGCCATATTAAAACAAATATCACGGGACTTATTCCAGTCTTAAACTTCTTTATATCAAAAAAATCACATAATCCGTCGAAAATTAAAAAATAAAACATGAAAATTAAAAAAAGAGAGATAAAAGGAATGCCAGAAAAGCTTACATGAAAACTGAAAATATCAATTGAGCACTTAAAAGTAAAAAAAAGCCATGCGAAGATGAACTTACGCACAGAGCTTTTGTTATCCAGACTTTTTATGTACAAAAACATCAAAAATAAGCCCAAAGAAGCTACTATTCCCCAGATGCCGAAAGAGTAAAGCCAATCATGCATAATAATCCCTCCGCACTGTTTTGTTATTATTATATCATAAAAAGTTGTTTTATTCGTTAATTGACCATCCATAAGCAAAACAAAACCGGCCTGACGGCCGGTAAATTAAAACTGAACTTCTGGAGTTTCTTTCTTTTCTGCGGGAACCTCAAAATAATCTTTCTGTTCAAACCCCGAGGCACCGGCAACTATACTTGAAGGAAACTTCTTAATCTGCATATTGAATGCCTTTACAGAATCATTATATCTCTTTCTTGCCACCGACAATCTGTTTTCTGTACCCGACAGCTCATCCATGAGAGATATGAATACCTTGTCTGATTTAAGCTCCGGATAGTTTTCAACAACAACAAGAAGTCTGGAAAGTGCTCCGTCAAGTTCATTCGACGCATCCATCTTTTCTTTTGCGCTTGAAGCCCCGGCAAGTTTAGCCCTCGCATCTGAAACACTCTGTATAACTGTTTTTTCCTGGGCTGCAAAACCTTTTACCGTATTAACAAGGTTAGGAATGAGATCTGCCCTGCGCAGAAGCTGGTTGTCAATTTCCGACCAACTGGAAGTAACAGACTCTTCTGAACTTACTAAGGAGTTATAGGTACCGAACCACCAGAAAACTCCTATAAGAACTACAACAACGATAACCGCAAGAGTAATCCACAAACCCATAAGTCCTTTTTTTGCCATATCTTTCCTCCTGAATTTATATTCTGTTCCCAAACATATGTCCTTATATTATTACTTCCTATATTAAAATTTTCTTCCTGCTCCGCCGCCGCCTGAAGAACCGCCTCCAAATCCTCCGAAGCCTCCTCCAAACCCTCCGCCCTTCCTGCCGCCCCCAGAAATTATAACCGGAGGAACATATGTTTTTTTAGGGATAATATAACTCTTTGAACCTCTGTTCCCGCATTTGGGACAGTAGAAATATCTTATTCCGCTTCCTGCATGCGAGTAGGTTGCACGTTCTACTATCTGTTCATTTTCAAGCTTCATTCTGGTACCACACTTGGGACACTTGGGTCTGGTGTAGAACGAACCCGCTGCTGATCCGGAAACTATCACAATAAGTGCAATCACAAAAAACACTATTATCTCAGGACCGATTTCGTCCATAAAGCTGTTGCTTTTACTTTCAGGCGCCATTGAAGGATCCTGATATATAACCGATGATAGTGCTTTAACTCCAGATATAAAAGCCTTTCCATACTCTTTGCCAGACAGGTCTGAAATCATGTAATCATCAATTATTCTTCCTACTTTTGCATCAGGCAGTATACCTTCAAGACCGTAGCCTACCTCAATCTGTATCTCATTTCCGCCTTTGGTTCCGTCAGGATCAAGAGCCAAAAGCAAAACAAGTCCGTTATCCTTGCCTTTGCTGCCTACGCCCCATTTGTTGAAGAGCTCAGTGGCCATCTCCTTGGGCGTTATATCCTGAGAAACATTTACGGTAACGATTGCTATCTGAACTCCCTTCTCTTGCTCAACTTTTTGGGCAAGACTATTCAGCTCTGCTTCTTCGGCAGGCGCAATCACATTTATAAAATCGTTGACATAATTATAATAATCAGGAACACTCCATGCACTAACCAATATCGCAGATAAAACAGCTACAATAACCAAGAACTTTTTTTTCATCCTCCACCTCATTCTGCTTTTTATTTTCAGGTTTATTATATCAGATAATGTTAAATTTATACTATACCTAAGTTTATTTTTTGTGCACAAACCTTTAATATATCAGATAGATAAAAGCTTTTTTAATACCTTTGCCTTTTTTCGTCTGTTTATAAGTTTGCATACTAGGTTTTAAAGTTATAGAATAATATTAATCACTTTTTATATATATTAACTTTAAAAATATCTCTTCAGGAGGCAAAGATGGAAAATTCTATCGACTTCAAAGAAATACTTCACCGCATACCTGTCGGATATGCTTTGCATAAGGTGCTTACCAATGAAAAAGGAAAAGTTGTGGATTACATAATTCTTGATGTCAATAAAGCTTTTGAAAGAATTATGGGAGTCAGAGCCTGTGATGTCATCGGAAAAAACAGGACTGAGCTTTTAAATGGAAAAGATGACAGTATGTTTGATTGGATAAACTTTTATGGTGAAGTGGCATTAACCGGCGGTGAGAAAGAAATACAACATTACTCAAGCTTATGGCAGAAGTGGTTCGATATAAAGGTTTTTTCTCCGGAGAAGTATTTTTTTATTACTTTTTTTACAGATGCAGATAAACTGGTCAATGAAAAGGAGTTTTTCAAAAGGCTTTTATGTTCTTTGAATGATGGAATTATAGCGTTGGATGTCCATAAAAAAATTTTGTATACTAACATGGCAGCCGGTACTTTTTCGGTTATTCTTCCAAAAGATGCTTTCGGAAAAGATATTTCAGATTTTTTCAGATTTGAACAAATTAAAGAAAAGGAAGTTTTTCTTTCTTTTATTGACAAAGCATATGAAAAAAAAGAAAGCTTTTACGCCGAGTTTACAACGGATGTACTCTCAGCTAACAACAGAAGTTTTTCACTTAATTTCGGCATATCAAGCATCTCCGATCCCCTCGGAAAGTTCATAGGTCTGAATATTATAATTAAAGACGTTACCCAACATCTGAAGTACCAGGATGATTTGCTTTATGCTTCTTTTCACGACAGTCTGACAGGTCTTTACAACCGCACTTTTTTCAATGAAAAAATAGATCAGATCGACACAGCTCAAAACCTTCCGCTTTCACTTATAATAGGAGATATTAACGGTCTGAAGCTTGCTAACGATGCCTTTGGCCATCTCGAAGGAGACCGTTTAATAGTAAATGCTGCACGGGCTATTCAGAAAGGATGCAGAAAGACCGATATCATTGTCCGCTGGGGCGGTGATGAGTTTATAGTCTTGCTTGCACAGACTCCTTTAAGCTCACTTGACCCCATTGTTAGCCGGATAAAAGAAGAATGCTTAACCCAGGAAAAAGGAAAGATAGAGCTTTCAATATCCCTAGGATATGCAACTAAAACCGAAGAATCAAAAAGCATGGATGAGCTTTTAAAATCAGCCGAAGAAGTTATGTACACCTCTAAAATACTTGAAAGCAGGAGCATAAAGAGTAAAACCATGAACCTTATAATAACCACTCTACATGAGAGAAGTCCTATGGATGCCCAGCACTCCTTAAACGTAAGCAAACTGTGTAAAATTTTCAGCAAAAAACTGGGATTGACTGAAAAAGACTGCTCAACACTTGAAATACTAGGTAATATTCATGACATAGGTAAGATAACTATAAGTGACAGTATCCTAAACAAGAAAACCTCATTGGATGAATCTGAATGGAAGGAAGTCAAGAAACACTCAGAAGTGGGATATCACATACTATCCTCGACTCATGACCTTGCCTTTCTGGCAGACTGTGTTCTTTTTCACCATGAACGCTACGATGGAAAGGGTTATCCTAAGGGAATTAAAGAAAAAGAGATACCTTTTTTCTCAAGAGTCCTGAGCATCTGTGATGCTTATGATTCAATGGTTTCAGGCAGGCCATACAAAAAATCTATGACTAAGAAACAAATCATAAAAGAGTTTGCTGACTGCTCCGGAAAACAATTTGATCCTGAACTGTGCATTTTCTTCATAGAAAAGGTTATAGAAAACCTATAGGCTGTTTCAAACGAAACAGCCTATAGTATATTTATGCTTTCTGCTTATCCTCTATACTGTCGTCTTTTTGAGAAGCTTTCTTACTCAGTACCCTCACCAGGATATAAAGTACTGGCACACAGAATAAAAGATTTAACGTTCCGCTGACCCCAAGACCATATCTGGCCGTAAAACCCATTATTATATAGCCCACAAAACATACTCCGGCAACCAAAGTAGCATAAGGCATCTGGGTATTTACATGGTCAAGATGGTTACATCCGGCACCTGTCGAACTCATAATAGTTGTATCTGAAATCGGTGAAACGTGATCTCCATAAACTGCTCCGCCAAGAACTGCCGAAATCATAGCCATAAGCAGATCTGTCCGTCCTGTCGAAACAACCATAGGTATGGCCATCGGAATAAGAATAGCAAAAGTTCCCCAGGAAGTTCCGGTTGAGTATGCAACCAGACAGGCTATAAGAAAAAGAATTGCCGGCATGAGCTCTATAGGGAAGTTCTGCGCAGCAAGGGTTCCTATAAACTGCCCTGTCTGAAGATCATTCTTAATTATGGAGCCTATTCCCCAGGCAAGAATGAGTATGCAGTTAGCCGGAAGCATAAGCCTGAATCCTGCCCAGAAAAGCTTGGGATACTCGCCCAATGGAATCAGTTTTCTTGCAGCAAAGTACACTACCGCAAAGATAACCGATATAAGACCGCTGTAGAACAAAGCCTTGGCAGAGTTCATATTCTGAAAAGCATCAAACATGCTGTTTTCACCGCCTAAAAGCTTATAACCGCCTGTGTACAGCATAAAACCTATGAGCATAACTATAAGAAAGAGTATAGGAATTAAAAGATCTATTACCTTACCGTTTTTTGAAGGTGTAATTTCCTTATCTACTATTTTGCTGACCTCTTTTCCTCCGTTATAGAGATCGCCGAATTTTTTTGCCCTTATCTCATGTTCTCTCATCACTCCGAAATCATAACTCTTAAATGCCATAAGAACTACCATAAACATTGTCAGAAGAGCATATGAGTTAAAGACAACCGATGTAAGGAAAACATTGTACGGATTGAATGCGGCAAGCGTATCCTTTCCCACACCCGACTGGGTAAGCTGGGATATAACGTTTGCAACCCAACTTGATACAGGAGCTATTATGCAGACTGGTGCTGCGGTAGAATCGATTATATATGCAAGCTTGGCACGCGATATCCTGTGCTTGTCCGTAAGAGGCTTCATGACTGTGCCTACTGTAAGACAGTTAAAGTAATCATCCAGAAAGATTAGAACTCCCAGTATAAATGTTGCAAAACTAGCTCCTTCACGGGTTTTTATCTTTTTTATAACCCAATTTCCGTAAGCAAGCGCTCCGCCAGCCCTGTTGACAAGTGCCACCAGTATTCCAAGAAAAATAAGGAAGAACAGAATGAAAAGATTCCAGCTGTTGTTGAAATTTTCCCACGAAGAAAAATTTTTCAGCTCAAGATTATCCCAGAAAATGGTTACAATCTTCCCTATTGCTGAAATGATATCCCCGTGGGTAAAGATAAGCGCCCCCACTGCTATACCGGCAAAAAGTGAGATATATACCTTTTTGGTTATAAGAGCAAGCCCTATAGCTAAAACCGGTGGAATCAGCGACCAATATCCAAACTCCATGATGCACCTCCCATTAAATTAAAAAATTCTCCCTTGTGAGGAGAATTATCATATAAAAATCAAAACCCTCTTTTCGAGGGAGAGATTTCTGTGAGTGATTTGATAGATTTACTATAAAATCATCCATTTGACGGCTCTCCACTATAAGTGACAGTTATACGGGTATTTCCCGCATACCCAGAAGTATAAAAAGAGTCTTTTTTATACCCTTCGGCGGCCTTGCCTTTCCCCAGCATATTAAGACTCGTTTGTGTGCAGGGTACTATTCTGTGCCGCTCCTCCGTAATTAATTATTAACTTTGTTATATTATTTTAACTTAAAACTATTGCTTCTTAATTAAAAAGTAATTACAAAAACCACATTTTCATATTTTACTTTTGGTTTTTTTCAAAATCATAACAAGCACGCTCATGCTGACAAGAATCATACCGAATATCTTTAGCGCATTTGGTTTTTCTCCAAGAAAAGCCAGAGCCATGATACTAGAAATAACAGGCTTGAGCATGTATGAAAAAGAACTGACCGAGGCATCAAGTATCTCAAGCGCCTTGAAAAAGGTAATATACGCCAGACCTGTGACAAAAAAACTCACATAGACCAGCATAAGTATTACCTGAAGATTCACTTCAAAGACAAAAGGACTGATACCGCAAGCTTTAAGGATAAAATAATACGGTATCGATGAAAAAAGAAATGAAAGCGGCGCAAATACAGTTGAAGGAATATCTTTTATATACTTTTTACTCATAACTGTATAAAAACCGAACGAAAACGCCGAAAGCAATCCGAAAATTATTCCTTTAACAGAATCTCCCACACTCTTGGAAAGTATTATAGTAATAAGTCCTGCAACACCTATAACTAACGAAAGAATCTTTTGGGCGGTAATTTTTTCTCCAAGTACGAGCCAAGCAATCAAAACCACAAAAACAGGGTTTGAGCTAACCAGTATGGCGGCCGTAGAAGCATTTGAATACTTTACCGCAAGCTGCAGAAATGCCATTGCAATCAATGAGTTTAGCGCTCCGACACCCATCAGCAGAAAAAATCTGCCTGCAGTAAGTTTAAACTTTTTTATTTCACCGGTGACGAAAGGAAAAATTAAAAGTATCAGCCCGCCGAAAAAGAATCTGAGGAAGGTAATCTGAAAAGGATTAAAAACAGAAGAGAATGGTTTGGTAGCTACTTCGATCGTGCTGAAAAAAAAGATGGTTACAAAAAGGTATATCCAGCCTTTGAGAGTTTTTTTCAAGGTAATCCTCCTACTTATGTAATAATACACAATATTTTAATCTATTTTAAAAAGATTATTTTGTTCTCCGTGATAGAATTGTTTCAGATCTCATAAGGAGGAATTCAAATGTTAAACGGCGCTCTTGTCATAGTAATTGCGATAGTGGCCTACTACTTCATTATTTTTTCCAAGAAGGTGAAAAAATCCGTCACCACCCTTTTACTGTCTATTATACTTTATATCTTCAATCCTGTAAATACCCTTACATTGGAAAACATCGGAAAGATCATCAGCTTTGAAACTCTGGGCATACTTTTTGGGATGATGATAATAGTTGAATTCCTTAAGGAAAGCGGTTTTTTTACTTTTTCGGCAGTATGGGTTATAAAAGCAAGCAAAGCAAAGTTTTGGGCGGCTTTGTTTTCGCTCATGCTCATTACCGCTCTTTTTTCAGCTTTTCTTGACAATCTCATAACCATACTTTTCATATCTCCTATAATCTTTCTTATTACCGATACGCTTGAGATAGATGCAGCACCTTTTATCATGCTTACTATATTCATAGACAATATCGGCGGGATGTCAACGCTTATCGGAAGTCCTCTTAATATTGTTCTGGGAAGCATAAGCAAACTTGATTTTACGCAGTTCATGAAGATAATGTCGGTAATAGCGTTTATTACTTTTATCTCCACATTCACTATTTTCAGAAAAAAATATACGAAAGCTCAGACAGCAGAGTTCTCAGAAAAACTCAAACGGTTGGGAAATATGAAGCCGGAGAAAGCTATAACAAATAAGAAGCTTCTTTTAATATCAATTATAGTCTTTGCATTGGTTCTGACAGGTTTTATTTTCAGTTCTGCCATAAAGATCAATTCTGCTCTTATAGCGGTATTCGGAGGGCTAATCCTTCTTTTTGTTTTTAATCACGATTTTGCATCTTTTTCCTCTAGGATAGACTGGGATACGATGTTCTTTTATGCAGGACTTTTCAGTATTTCATACGCTCTGGATAAAATTGGTGTCACTCAGTCGATAGCCTGGATATTTAAACCGCTTATAGGTGCTCCTGTGATTCTCATGCTTTGCTTCATGTGGCTCTCCGCTTTTGTCATACCTTTTTTAAGTGCCGTACCAGGAACACTTCTTTTGGCACCCGTGGTTAAAATACTTATAGGCTATGGGGCACCGGCAGAGCTATGGTATGCGTACGCAGTAGGGGCAAACCTCGGAAGCAACTTCACCCCCTTAGGTGCTGTCCAAAACATCGTCGGAGTGTCACTGCTGGAAAAGCACGGCGGAAAAAGCCTTTCTTTCAGCCAGTTTATGAATTACTCCAAAAAAACCTTTTTAGTTTCATTGATTTTGGGAACATTTTTTGTTCTTGGCCTTTATTTTGTAAAGTTCTAATTTTTTGATTTTTATCAAAAGAGGGAGGGAAAAATGTATAACTCACGCAACGGTTCTATTTGGATCTCTTTATTGCTTATTTTCCTTGGAGTCACTATTCTTCTTGGGGTTATCTTTCCGCAAGTGAAAGTATGGGCTTTAATATGGCCTCTGTTTATCCTTATACCAGGTATCGCCTTTGAACTGAGCTTTTTCCACAGACCCGCACCATTACGTGCAGGACTGCTTGTTCCTGGAGGCATCTTATGTACTATAGGATTGCTCTTTCTTTTCCTGGGATTTACTGACTACGCCTATATGGCTTTTTTATGGCCTGTATTCATACTGGCACCGGCAGTCGGACTTTTCCAGCTTTATCTGTTTGGTATGAGAATACCTGCTCTTATGATACCGGTAAGTATCCTCAGTATTATTTCCGCATTCTTTTTCATGCTGAGTATGAGTTCAACCGCTCCCGGAGCGCTTGTATTCGGAGCATTTCTTATTTTTGTAGGAATAGTAATACTTTCCGGAGTTTTCAGGAAAAAATATTGAGACCTGCTTCAGAACGAATTATTCTGACAGCTATATCTACAATATGAGGATCAAACTGTTTGGCAGATTCTTTTTTAAGCTCTGCAACTGCTTCATCGGTGCTTACCGCTCTTCGGTAGGACCGATTGTTTGTCATTGCATCAAAAGCATCAGCCACAGCTATTATTCTTGAAAATACAGGAATCTCACCTTCACGAAGTCCTTTTGGATAACCTCTGCCGTCATAACGCTCGTGATGATAAAGAACAATTTCGGCAATATCTTTAAGACCTTGATTCCTGTTAAAAAATTCATATCCGTAAACAGGATGCTTTTTTATCTCATCATATTCATCAACAGTTAGTTTGGCAGGCTTGTTCAGTATACCCACCGATATGAGGATTTTGCCTATATCGTGAACCAAACCCGCCCAGTATATTTTTTCGCATTCATTTTCGGCATATCCCATTTCAGCGGCAATACTTCTGGAGAGAATTGCAACATTCTTAGAATGACCTTTAGTATAGGGATCATGCATATCAAGTATATTCAGCACAGCCGATATCACTTCCTCCTGAACTCTGTTCTTCATAGACAGAAAGTTCTTGTACGCCATGAAGGAAGCTGCAATATTCGCAAAGCTCCGAAGCGCTTTTTTTGATTCCTCTGTGAAAACATAGGGATTGTTTTCTCCTATATCAAGAGATATATTTCCCACAAGTCTGTTTTCGATCTCCATGGATACTATCATAGACTCTTTTACCCTGACGGAAGCTTCATTGATCTTTTCGAAAAGTTCCTTCGGAAGTATTTTTCTGTTTTCCTCAAATATATGATTTACTATTTTTATATCACGGGCATCTATCATATATTCAGCCTTAAGATCAAGTTCCCTGAGCTTTTCAATATCATGCCCCACAGCAGAAACAAAGCACCATCTGTCCTCATCTACCAAGGATATGCTTCCGTAATCTGCCTCAGGCACTATTTTGAAAGAAGCCTTCAGAAGCTCGTCAAAAAAAGTCTGCTCACTCAGACCTTTCTTGAATATGGTCTTGGAAGAAATATCTATAAGTGTCTGAAGCTTAAGTGTAAGGTCCTCAGTATGCCTGTACGCCGTCTGAAGTTCAATATTTTTCGTCTGGATCTCTCTTGTGCGTCTGCGCAGCTTTATAAAAAGTATCGTCAGAAACACAATCATCACCAAAAGAACAGCAAATACAGCCATAAATATGCCGTTATATATATCCTTCATTCTGGAGTAGTTATACAGATCTTCTCCAAACCATTTTTTGTATATTTTGTCAAAGGTACCGTCTTTTTTTATTCTTGAAAGTGCTTGGTTAAGCTCTTTAAGAAGTTCTTTATTACCCTTTTTTACGGCAAAAGCATAGTAATTTGAGTCCAGGCGGTCTGTCAACACCAGCTTTTTCCCTGCATCCTGCGCATTTATAAAATACTGTGCCGCATTGTAATCTCCCACTACTAGAACATCGGCACTTTCGTTGAGAAGATACTCAAGGGCCGTTTTATAGTCAGGAGCCTTCAAAATGTTTTTATATCCGTTTTTCACAAGCCAATCATGTGAAGCTGTACTCTCTTCAACGGCAGCTATCAGCTCTGTACTGTCTTTGATCGACCTTATAGCTGAACCATACCGTGTAAAAACCACCATATCCATTTTCAGGTACGGATCACCAAAATCAAAGTTTCTTAGGCGGTTTTCAGATACTTTCATTCCCATTAGAAAATCGGCTTTTCCCGAAAGTACTTCCTCCTGTGCCTGAGTCCAGTCTTTCAGCTGTATATCAAACATTCTGCCGGTTTCATTAGATAAAGAAAACATCAGATCGACTAAAAACCCATCAATCTGACCGTCTTCATTTAAAAATTCATATGGAGGAAAGTTTTTATCCCCCAGAACCCTTAAGGGTTCATTTGAGAAAATACCGCAGTCAATAAAAAATAGAAGAAATCCCAGTATGATATATTTTTTCATAATCCCACCCCATATTAAACATACATGTCATATTATTTATTATATTATACATCAATGTAACTAATAAAAATAGAGTGAAAATTATCATTCTAAACTGATTATCATTGTTTAAAAAAGACCTTTATCTTTTTAATATATCTTTTTAAACTTTTCGTAACTATTAAAAATTCTTATAAGATAATTATTTTATCTTCAGCAGGAGGAATTTTATGACCAAAAGTGAGCTTGACAGAATTTTTGAAGATCAGAAACGTTTTTTTGAAACCGGTTATACTAAAGATGTGAAAAATAGAGTAGAACTGCTTTCTAAGCTAAAAAAGAAAGTATCTGACTCCGAAGATCTTATATGCTCAGCTCTTGAAAAAGATCTTGGAAAAAGCAGGACAGAAACCTTTCTTACAGAAACCTATATGCTCATGACAGAAATAAATTATTTTATGAAAAACATACCTGCTCTTTGCGCACCAAAGAAAGTAAAAACTCCTCTCTCGGCTTTTCCCGGCAAAAGCCTAATATTTGCTGAACCTTACGGTAATGTTCTTATTATATCTCCCTGGAACTATCCACTGCAGCTTGCGCTTGCTCCTCTTGTTGGAGCTGTTGCAGCAGGCAACTGCGTTATACTTAAACCTTCGGAATACGCACCGCACACAGCTACTGTGCTGGAAAAAATTATTTCCGGAGTATTTCTCAAAGAGCATGTATGCACAGTCTGCGGTGGCATTGAGGAAACCTCATATCTTCTTGAAAAACCAAATGATTACATTTTTTTTACAGGCAGCCCTCAGGTAGGAAAAGTTGTAATGGAGAAAGCATCGGTGAATCTCACTCCGTTGACTCTTGAACTGGGTGGAAAAAGCCCGTGCATAATCGACCGCACAGCCGATATTACTCTGAGTGCCAAAAGAATTGCTTGGGGAAAGTTTATAAATGCAGGTCAGACATGTGTAGCCCCTGATTATATTCTGATAGAAGAAGAAATAAAAGAACAGTTTATAAAAGAACTTGTAAAGTATATAGAACTTTTCTATGCTTCTGTGGATAAAGACCATCCAAATGGCTATGCACAACTTCCCAGAATCATAAACGAAAAACATTTCTCACGATTAGAAGGATACATTAAAAATCAGAAGGTTATCTATGGCGGTATCTGTGAACGCGAAAAACTTTTTATATCGCCTACAGTCATAGAAAATCCTTCTCTTGACTCCCCTGTCATGCAAAATGAAATCTTTGGACCTATTCTACCTATAATAGAAGTAGCCAACAGAGAAAAAGCCAGAGAAATAATACAGATGTACCCAAAGCCTCTTGCATTGTATATTTTCTCAAACGATCCTGAGTTTGTATCAACATCGGTCAATACTATTTCAAGCGGCGGAGCCTGCATAAACGATACTATATCGCATATTACCTCAGAGTATCTGCCCTTTGGCGGAGTAGGAAACAGCGGGATGGGAAGCTACCATGGCAAGAGCTCCTTTGATACCTTTACCCATTATAAGAGCGTGCTTTTCAAGGGAAAGTTCGATATAAAAGAAAAGTATCCTCCTTATAGCGAAAAATTTTTACTTAACCTAATTAAAAAGACCGTATCCAAGTAAGAAAAAAGAAAACTCCCCATATGAAGGGGAGTTTTTTATTCTGTCTGAAGGGTTAGACTAAACTGAAAACCATCTTTATACTTAACGCTCATTTCAACCGGAATCCTGAAAACTCCGCCAAAAGAAAAAGGAAGCTCAAAGCCAGCTTTTATAGTATGATTAATTTTTTTAAAATCATCCACCGTCAGAAAATAATCTAAAAAAACATACGCATCATTCAGATATATGAACTGAGCAATATCAAAGTTCATATCTTTCATCAAAGAAACTTTTATCTTCTCGTTCAGATAAACTTTCTGGTCAAAGCTGCCAAATACCGTATCGGGATTGACTCTTCCCATCTCATCACCATAGGCATAGCCTAAGCTAGAATAGAAGGTAGCACTTGCAGCCTGATTGATACTTCCGGCTTGAAACTCATAATTGAACTTTTCAAAGTCTGTTGAAATCCTGCTTTCAAAAAAGTAGCCATTTTCCTCAAGCCTGTTGGAAACGGCAGTGTC
>Ga0209201_1000841_pt1 | contig 39547 bp, 28 predicted proteins | sample AD_UKC055_MetaG_FD_184411 | JGI IMG/M metagenome (GOLD analysis project Ga0209201, IMG submission 184411) | Active sludge microbial communities of municipal wastewater-treating anaerobic digesters from USA - AD_UKC055_MetaG (SPAdes) (version 2) | ecosystem: Engineered > Bioreactor > Anaerobic >... | reverse complement strand
CCACCGGGATGGTGTTTGTGACAACAACCTCTTTCAGCGAGGATTCCTGGATACGTTCAACCGCCTGGCCCACGAGAACCGGATGCACGGCCCCGGCGCTGATTTCGAGCGCGCCGGAATCCTCAAGCGCGCTTACTGTATTCAGCAAAGACCCGCCGGTACTGATTTCATCATCCATAATGATCGCGCGCTTGCCTTTGACATCGCCGATAATGTGCCGGACCACGGATTGATCGTCGTTTCCGCCCCGTCGCTTATCCACAATGGCCAGGGGCAAGTTCAGTTGTCGGGCAAACTTTTCGGCTCGTTTGGCGCTTCCGGCGTCCGGGGCCACAACCACGCAATCGGTCAAATCCTGGTAACGCCAGTAATCCACCAGAATGGGTGTGGCAATCAGATGGTCCGTTGGAATCCGGAAGAATCCCTGAATCTGGAACGAGTGAAGATTCATTGTCAGGATTCGGTCCGCTCCGGCGGCTTCCAGCAAATCGGCGACCAACCGCGCGGCGATGGATATTCGCGGCTGATCCTTCTTGTCCGATCGCACATACGGAAAATACGGAAGCACCGCGGTCACTCGACATGCCGAGGCATGTTTCAGTGCATCAATCATCAACAGTAATTCCATCAGGCGTGTGTTGACCGGAGAACACGAGGTTTGCACAACAAACACATCGCATTCCCGCACATTTTCCTGAATCTTGACAAAAAGATTCTCATTGGCGAATTCCTGGATTTCCACTTTTCCAGGTTCGATATCCAGATATGGACAAATCTCGTTTACAAGGCTCTTGCTCGCATTGCCGCTGAAAACTTTCAAGGCTCTGCCTGTTCCTGCTGTCATTCTTCTACTCCATGCGGTTTCCGATAATGTCTTTGTCAGGTCTGCTCAACAGCAGAACCTCCGCCCTCCCAGTAAACGGAGCGTGAAATCAAAACCGAGTCACTCGCGCGCGTTCAGTAATTCGACTGTGGCGCGGGCCACGATCAATTCCTCGTTTGTCGGGATCACCCAGATGGCTGTCCTGCTTTCGTTAGAGCCGATGCGGCCTTCTTTCCCCGATTGTTCCGCATTCCGACGATCGTCCAGAACGATCCCCAACGGTTCCAGTCCGGCGCAGATCCGCCGGCGCACATCGACTCCCCGTTCCCCGATGCCTCCCGTGAAAACCAGGGCATCCAGACGACCCAATACGGCAAGAAAACCTCCGATTGTCTTCTTCACATCATAGCAGAATGCCTCCAGGGCGAGATGCGCATCGGTATCTCCCTCGGCCTCCGCCTTTTCAATGTCCCGCACATCCGCGGAGACCCCGGATAGACCGAGGAATCCACTCCGTTTTGTGAGAAGACAGACAACCTCATCAATGGAAAGATTCTCCTGCTGCATGACATACAGCACGGCGAACGGGTCCAGATCGCCGTTCCGCGTTCCATGAAACAGCCCGGACTGCGGGGAGAATCCCATGCTGGTATCGATACTCTTCCCGCCCCGGATCGCGCAAATTGAGGAGGAGCCGCCCAAATGGCAGGAAATCACATTGACCTGCTCTTTCGGCAGATTCAGAAGCGCCGGAGTTCGCTCGGAAATGTATCGATGCGAAGCGCCATGATAACCATACCGCCGGATGCCGTGGCGATCACGCCATTCTTTCGGCACCGCATACACCCGGGCATATTCCGGCATTGTTGCGTGAAAGGCCGGTTCGAATAGTCCGACCAATGGCGTATCCGGCATTGCCTCATGGAACAGGCGAATCGCTTTCACGTATGGCGGATTGTGAGCCGGGGCCAGGAATGCGTATTCCTCCATTCCTTTCAGCACGGAATCGGTGATCCGGACACAGCCGTCAAAGCCTTTCGCGATCACTGTCTTAAACCCGGCTGCTGAAATCTCATCCAAGCCGGAGATGACCGGTGATGAACCGGAGGTAAGCAGCCGAATCATCCGCCCGATAGCCGCAGGGTAATCCGCCAAAGGTTCCACGGTGGACCCGCTCTCCCCCCCACATGTCCACGAGAGGATGGCGTCCTGCGACCCGATCTTCTCAAACCGTCCCCATGCCAGAGATTTCTCTTCCGGAAAACGGATCAATTGAAATTTCAGGGAGGTGCTCCCGACGTTGGCAACGAGGATGTTGGTCATGATTGTCTCCGGAAGGAGTATCGGATTGTATGGTCCGGTTGGAAACCCGCACCTAGTGTACTGTCTGGGCCACGGTAAGACGAGGGATATCGCCCCGGGCGGTTCCGGCCAGTAGACAACGGCGCAGGCAAGGATATCACCTGCGCTACGGGTGAATCGCAGGGGCAATCCCCCTGTGGCTGCCCGTGACTTCTCCACACCAAATTCTCTGCCCAACCTTGACTTGCGCAGTTTTTGTGCCGATAATTGAGAGCAAATAGGAAAAGGCGCCGAAGAGGAGTAGTAAGCGTCACTGCGGAAATCCAGAGAGCCGGTGGGTGGTGCAAACCGGTTTTCCGCCGCGCTGAACTCGCCTCTGAGCCGTCCCGGTGAACGGAGTACTCCTCGCTACTAGCCGGGGCCGGGTTCGCCCGTGATAGCGACCAATGAAGGGTGAGACGAAGCATTTCAGACACCTGTCTCACTGAACCAGGGTGGTACCGCGAAAACATTTCGCCCCTGAAGCAATTCAGGGGCGTTTTTCATTTTTCGGACTTGAAAGGAGGTGGTCTCGATGCAATGTCTTCTTACGGGCGATAGCGACGAGAGCGACCTTGGCAACCTTCCGCTATGTAGACTGAAGAATCCGGCCCTTCGAGGCCACCCATTTCATAAGGAGAACGAACATGTCAGATAAAATCATCCTATTCGATACCACGCTGCGGGACGGGGAACAAGCCCCCGGTTTTTCCATGAATCTGCAAGAGAAAATTGAATTCGCCCGCCAACTGCAACGGCTGAAAGTGGATGTGATCGAGGCGGGATTCCCGATTTCGTCCCCCGGCGATTTTGAATCGGTCAAAACCATTGCCGAGCAGATCGAGGGTCCACAGATCTGCGGTCTGGCACGCGCTCGAAATGAGGACATCGACTGCTGCTGGGAAGCGGTGAGAGCCTCCGCCCGTCCGCGTATTCACACGTTCATTGCGACCAGCGATGTGCATGTTGAGAAGAAGCTGCGCAAGACCCGGCAGGAGGTCAAGGAAATCGCCGTCCGCTCCGTCGAACGTGCCAAGAAATACACCGACAACGTGGAGTTTTCCACCGAGGACGCCGCAAGAACCGATTGGGATTACATCTGTGAGGTCATTGAGGCAACCATCAACGCCGGGGCCACAACCATCAATGTCCCGGATACGGTGGGGTATTCCAATCCATGGGAAATAGAGAAATTGTTCCGGTACATCTTTGAGAATGTATCCAACATCCGTCAAGCCGTTGTGTCCTGTCACTGCCATAACGATTTGGGGCTGGCGGTGGCCAATTCGCTGGCCACACTTCGCGTTGGAGCCAGGCAGGTTGAATGTACTGTCAATGGCATCGGCGAACGGGCCGGGAATGCCTCGCTGGAAGAGGTTGTAATGAATCTGAAAACCCGTCGCGAATTCTTCGGATTCGAGACGGGTATCGACACCCGCCAGATTTACCCTGCCAGCCGCATGTTGACCCGCTTCACCGGCGTTTCAGTCCAGCCCAACAAGGCCATTGTCGGCGCCAACGCCTTTGCGCATGAGGCCGGTATCCACCAGGATGGCGTCCTGAAAGAACGTACAACTTACGAAATCATGACCCCCGAATCCGTCGGCTGGTCGGGCCAGGGCATGGTGTTGGGCAAACATTCCGGACGTCATGCTTTCAAGACTCGCCTGGAGGAACTGGGATTCCGCCTGAACGAGGAGGAACTGCAGAAGGCATTTGAGGCGTTCAAGGTGTTAGCCGACGTGAAAAAGAAGGTCTTCGATGAAGACCTGATTGTAATTGTCCACCAGCAGGCTCACTCTGCCGATCTGGATCGGTATATCCTGCACGATTTGATAGTCGAGGTCGGCAAAAACGGACCAAGAGCGACCGTGGTCTTGCGTTCAAACGGTAACACCTTCCAGGAAAGCGGAACGGGAGACGGTGTGCTGGATGCCGCATTCTCGGTCATTAAGAAAATCACGGGCCTGGAGGAATCCGTTCTCACGAACTACAACTGTTCCTCTGTAACCCAGGGGACCGATGCCATCGCGCAATCAACCATCTCCCTGAGATACAAAGACAAAGAAGTGGTTGGGCGCGGGACCGATACCGACGTGGTCCGCGCCAGCGTCAAGGCGTTTGTGGATGCGGTCAACCGTCTGCTCATAACCGAGGCCAAAGAACCGGTAAAGGATATTGTCTGATCCCGGATTTTGCGTGCGGAATCCTGAAAGGGGCGATTCTTGAACCGCCCCTTTTTTGGGGCAATCTTGCCGGATACAGAAGCCACTGAGAAAGATAGGGAGGGCATCAACGACAATACCGCTTTGAGAAGATCAGTACACCTTTTCGGAACCCCTGACTGAATCGATGGGTGTTATTACCCTGACGAAACCTGTGAAACAATCATCGGGCTGCAAAACGAATGCGGGGAGTCGCGCGATTAACAGGGAACCATATTTGGAAAAACTGCCGCTTTGAGCAGAAATTCCCGGCGATTCTCCTGTATCCCCGGATCCTCCACCTGCTCAATCGGGAACAGGGAACGAACAGGTCCCTCCTCCCGGACCGATTGACTCCGGAAACCGCAGTCTGTAATGTCCGAAAAGGATATTCGGGTGAAGATCTATGGACAGATATCTTCCAGGACACGACGCAATGATTTCCTGCAACGGGAAGTCCCCGGAAGATTTCCGTGCCTTGGCACAGAAAATCCTCCACTATGCCGCCAGCGGTGTCTCTCGCATTGAGTTCCTGCGTGAAATCACACGGATGCTCCTCGAATCTTCCGAATGCGACTCGGTCGAGTTTCGTGTCAAAAAAGACGACAAGTGTTTTCGATGTGAAGCCGTATCTCCCCTTGCGCTTCCACCTGCCGTGGAGATCTCACGCCATACATCCCCCGATGAAAACGTATTGCTCGCCTGCTCCCATGAATGGACCTGGTTTGAGAAGATTTGCCGAACTGTAGCCGAGAGGCAATACACCAGCGCAAAGCCTTTTTTTACGAAACACGGGAGTTTTCGGACCGGCAAGTTGGACGATTCTCTGTCTCATCTCGCGGCGCTTGGTATTGCCGGTGTGGCAGGATCGTGCGGCCTCAGTGGGGATTACCGATCATTGACTGTTATCCCGCTGGTGGCCGGCGAGGACACCATCGGACTTCTGGCGCTGAAGAGCAAGAGCGTTGATCGCTTTGACGAAAATGAAACGGCCGTTTACGAGAATCTGGCACAGACCCTCGGATTGGCCCTGGCAAGTCAACAAGATCATGTCACCCTGCGTGAGCGGGTAAAGGAATTGACATGTCTGTACAGCCTTGCTCAACTCGCCGAGCGTCCCCATGTCACCCTGGATGAGATTCTTCAGGGCATCGTGGAACTTCTGCCGCCTGCGTGGCAGTATCCGGAGATTACAGCCGCACGCATCATTCTGGATGGGCGTGCGTATTCGACACCCAACTTCCAAAAGGCTGTTCACGTTCAGTCCAGCGATATTGTCGTGGAGGGTGAACCACGCGGCGTGATTGAAGTCATGTATAGCGAGGAGCGGATTGAACTGGATGAAGGACCTTTTTTGAAAGAGGAGAGAAGCCTGATCAACACACTGGCAAGGCAAATCGCGCTCATCATCCGGAAACGGCAGGCAGATGAGGACAGGGCACATTTGCAAGAACAGCTGCGCCATGCGGATCGGCTAGCGACAATCGGCCAGCTGGCCGCCGGTGTCGCCCATGAGTTGAATGAACCCCTGGCGAGTATCCTTGGATTCGCTCAGCTTGCCGAGAAACATCCCTGTCTTCCGGACCAGGTCTCGAAGGACATTCGTCGCATTGTGACCACGGCGTTGTATGCGCGTGAAATCGTGAAAAAACTGATGTTATTCGCCCGTCAGACACCGCCACGCACAATACCCGTCAATCTGAACAAAATTGTGGCCGATGCGCTGGGCCTGCTGGAATCCCGCTGCGCCGAAAACGATATCATGGTCATGCAACATCTATCCGCCGATCTTCCCGAAATCACAGCCGATCCGTCGCAGATCCATCAGGTTCTGATCAATCTTGCGGTCAATGCCATTCAGGCCATGCCGAACGGTGGAACGCTCACAATCGGCACACAGGCAGAGAATGACTGGGTGATTCTTACCGTACAGGATACCGGAGTCGGGATGACCCGGGAGGTGCTCCGACAACTGTTTATACCCTTTTTCACAACTAAAGATATCCATGAAGGCACCGGACTCGGCCTTCCCGTAGTCCATGGAATTGTGACCTCACACGGGGGAAAAATTCATGTTCAGAGCGCTCCGGGAAAGGGGGCGCGGTTCGAAATCCGATTCCCGGCGCCCGACCGGTCGCAGGATAACGATCACAATGCCGATCCCCTCGTCATCTGAAAAACGCTCCATCCTGGTGGTGGATGATGCTCCGAATACGCTCGAACTGCTGGAGCGAAATCTGACCTCTCAAGGGTACACGGTGTTCACGGCCCCTGGCGTGCCGGAGGCGCTTGCCATTCTCCGGTCCACGCAAATCGATCTGGTCATCACCGATCAGAAAATGCCCAGGGTAAGCGGCTTCGATCTTGTCCGCTATGTCCGGGAAAATCTCCGGGATACCGAAGTGATGATGATTACCGGGTATCCCTCCATTGAGGGAGCGGTAAAAGCGGTCAAGATCGGGGCGGAAGAGTATCTCGCAAAACCGTTCACGGATGAGGAATTACTCTCCGCTGTGGACCGTGCGTTCGAGAAACTGCGTGTACGCAGGTGTGAGGAGGTTGCAATGAACCACGCAACTCCCACACCCTATGGCCTGATCGGCGAATCCGAGCCCATGCGGCAGGTCTATAAAGCCATTACCAAGGCGGCATCCACCTCGGCAACCGTCTTGATTACCGGGGAAAGCGGCACGGGCAAGGAACTTGTGGCCAGAGCGATTCATTATGGAAGCCCGCGAGCTTCCGCGTCCTTTGTGCCCGTGAACTGTGGCGGGATACCGGAGAGTCTTCTCGAGAGCGAGCTGTTCGGCTTCACAAAAGGGGCCTTTACAGGCGCGACGGAAACCCGGGCCGGGTTCTTCCAAACCGCCGATGGCGGCACTATTTTTCTCGATGAAATCAGCGAAACCAGCTTGAACATGCAGGTAAAACTGTTGCGTGTACTCCAGGAAAAAGAAGTGTACATGGTGGGATCGAGTCGGGGACGGAAAGTAGATGTCCGAATCCTGGCATCGACAAACAAAGATCTGCCGATTCTGGTCAAGAAAGGTCTCTTCCGGGAGGATCTCTATTTCCGACTTAACGTGATTGCCATCGATCTTCCTCCTCTTCGGCAGCGGGGTGACGACATCCTGTTGTTGATCCACCATTTCGCCCGAAAAATCTCGAACGAGCTCGGCAGATCGACGCCCCGGTTTACACCCGATGCCCTTCGTGTCCTCCAGGGTTGCCATCATTGGCCCGGCAATGTGAGGGAATTGGAGAATCTTGTCCACCGCCTGGTTGTTATGACCGAAGGAGATTGCATACGGGTCCCCGATCTCCCTCCCTACATGCGTTTCTCGGTTCCGCACAAACCGGATTTCAACCGGACATTAGCCGAAATCGAAGCGGAATATATACGAAACGTGCTGGCAAGCGTCGACGGAAATAAAACCAAAGCGGCCCAGATACTCGGCATTGACCGAAAAACATTGCGGGACAAGATTAAACACGGAAACCAGAACGCCGAGGATTGAAGGTTACCTGCCGAGGAAATTCTCCCCACCGGTACAAAAACTCCCAGCACAATCCCTCCCCGACCACCCTTGCATGTCCTTCCACCCGGTTGTCTACCTTTCTGATACCCTTGATTTTCAACGCTTTTGTATCGGTAGAACTCATTATTCATAATTGGCACATAATCTGCTGTGGCCGTGTCCGTACTCGATCAAATCCCGCAATCTGTTTTTGTGACAGAGTTGCGGCAGGGAAGACCGAGAGGAGAAGCAGCAATGCCTGATGAATATCATGGTCTTTGCTCGACATGTAATCACAGCCCGACATGTCGTTCGCGCAGTGCCCACTACGGCCCCGTGTTCTACTGCGAGGAATTCGACAGTTATACAGATGTCCTTCCCCGGGTCGTTCCACCGCCGATTTCCGCTGAATCGGAACATACGGATCAGGTCAATCGATATACGGGCTTGTGTTCCGATTGCAAAAATATGGAAAGCTGCATGTTTCTTGAACCGGAGGGGGGAGTCTGGCACTGTGAGGAGTACCGATAAAGTGACATACGATACATACATCGCAGATTCAGAGAAGACCGGTACACAAAGGGTCGTCGATCCGGAGACTATCGGGAAAATCCTGGACAAGCATAGCCGGGATCAGGGCGCTTTGATTGCTATCCTGGAAGACATTCAAGCCGAATATGGCTACCTCCCGGAAGAAGCCCTCCGGATGGTCGGCAAGAGAACAGGACGTTCTCTTGTAGACATCTATGGAATCGCCACCTTCTACCATGCATTCAGCCTGGAACCCCGTGGAAGACATCTGATTTGCGCCTGTTCCGGAACGGCATGCCATGTTCGCGGTGCGCCGAAGGTCATTGAAGAATTCGAACGACAACTCGGGATCAAGGCGGGTCAGACCACACCGGACGGAGAGTTCACTTTCCAAACGGTTAATTGTCTGGGCGCGTGTGCGCTCGGCCCCATTGTTGTGGTGGACGGTCACTATTTCTCGAATGTAAAAACGGCCAAAGTCAAAAAGATATTGATGAGCGCCCCTGTGGAGGGCGATCGGATCGAACATGCAGTCGCGTAACTCCCGGCAGGAAAGGGAATGAATGCATTGACGCAACGCCTGAAATCAATCACAGACTTGAGGACGCTTCAGCAACGTCTACACAGCCGGCCGGACTCGACCATCCCAACTCTCATCATCCCGGCAGGGACATGCGGACGCGCCAGTGGCGCGAACGATTTGATCCGTATCGCCGAACAGGTGATCTCCGAAAAACGGTTAATCGGAAAGATTCACTTGCTGGTTACCGGCTGCCATGGATTCTGCGAAGTGGAACCCTCTGTCCTGGTTGTTCCCGAAAGAACCTTTTATCCGAGAGTCGCCCCCGAAAACATGTTACAGATTGTCGAGGCTGTGGTTCGCGGCGAGGTTGTCGAACATCTCCTTTACCGCCATCCGGATAGCGGCGCTCGGATACAAAGACAGGAAGAAGTTCCATTTTTCAGGAAACAGGTGCGTACGATTCTCGGCCACAATGAGAACATCGATCCCACTCGAATCGAAACCTGCCTGTTGAATGGCGGTTACTCGGCCCTGGCCGATGTATTGGAGAAAAATAGCCCCCGCTGGGTGGTAGAGGAAGTAAAAAAATCCGGATTGCGTGGCCGGGGCGGTGCAGGATTCCCGACAGGCCGTAAGTGGGAGATGTTAGCCGACCAACGCAACGGGCACGGCAAGATTCTGGTGTGTAACGCCGATGAAGGCGATCCAGGAGCGTACATGGACCGCAGTGTCCTGGAAGGTAATCCCCACAGCATAATCGAAGGAATGATTATTGGAGCCTACGGGACGGGAGCCACCGAAGGAATTCTCTACGTTCGAAATGAGTATCCTCTTGCCATTCAGCATCTTCTCGTTGCGCTGAATCAGGCCCGTGAACACGGCTTGCTGGGCAACGATATTCTTGGAAACGGATTCTCCTTCGATATCCGTCTGGTGCGAGGCGCGGGAGCGTTTGTTTGTGGTGAAGAAACCGCCCTGATCCGGTCCATTGAGGGCAAAATCGGTGAACCTCGTCAACGCCCGCCCTATCCGATTCAAAAGGGAATCAACGGCAAACCGACGGCGATCAATAATGTGGAAACATGGGCCAATATCCCCGTCATTATTCGCAACGGCGCGCAGGAATTTGCCAAAATCGGGACAAAAAATAACTCCGGCACAAAAATCTTCAGCCTCGTAGGAAAAATCAGGAACACGGGTCTTGTGGAGGTCCCCATGGGGATCACGATCCGGGAAATCATCTACGATATCGGCGGCGGGCCGGTCGGCAAGGCGAAGATTAAGGCCGTCCAGACCGGTGGACCTTCCGGGGGATGCATTCCCGCCGACAAGTTTGATCTGGCCATTGACTATGACAGTCTGGCCAATGCGGGTTCAATTATGGGATCCGGCGGCATGATCGTCATGGACGAAAACACGTGCATGGTAGACGTCGCCAGGTATTTTATGAATTTTTTGAAAGATGAATCGTGCGGAAAGTGCTTTACCTGCCGAAAAGGCACGCAACGGATGTCTGAAATCCTTGGCGATATATCGAATGGGAACGGAATGCGGGAACAACTGGATCTCCTGGAAGAACTCGCCGTGGTGGTGAAAGACACCACGATGTGCGGTCTCGGGCAAACCGCGTCCAATCCGGTTCTCAGCGCTCTCCGCTATTTCCGGAATGAATTCGAGCGGCACATCGCAGACAAAAAATGCGACGCTTTTGTTTGCAGCAAACTGGTGGGGGCGCCCTGTCAGACCGCGTGCCCACTGGGGACCGAGGCTTGGCGTTATATTGCTCTTATCGAGAAGGGGCAATACGAAGAGGCATACCGTGTTATCCGGGAACCCAATCCATTCCCCTCTGTTTGCGCCCGGGTGTGTGATCGCAAATGCGAACAGAGATGCCGGCTCGGTACCGGTGGCGGCGACCCTGTAGCCATCCGCGCGTTGAAACGATTTGTCACCGACTACGTCGATCCGTCGGTCTACAAACCGGTAAGGATCCGGCGAAACGACGATCCCATACCCAGGGTGGCTGTTATCGGAGCCGGTCCGGCCGGTCTCTCGGCGGCGAACCGACTCTCTCTTCTCGGATATAAGGTAACGGTATTCGAAGCCGAGGAGGAACCCGGTGGAATGCTGATCAGCTGTATCCCGGCCTATCGCCTGCCTCGGGAAACCATTCGTAAAGAGATTCGCTCGCTTCTTGATGAAAATATCAGCCTGAAATGTGGAACAACCCTGGGGCGGGACTTGACCATCGACGATCTGTTCCGGGATGGTTTCAAAGCAATCTTCCTGGCAATCGGAGCCAACCGGAGCCGGCGATTGGAACTCGAAGGGGAGACGCTGGATGGAATCTATTCGTCCATGCAATTCCTGAAAACATATAATTTGAAAGAAAGAGAACTCGCCGGTGGGCTGGTGGGTGTTGTCGGCGGCGGTAATTCCGCTGTCGACGCCGCCAGAGTAGCCATCCGTCAGAATTATGTCGATGGGGTGACCCTTCTCTACCGCCGCACGACACAGGAAATGCCTGCTTACGCCGAGGAAGTTGAAGCCGCCCTGGAGGAGGGAATCAAACTCGAAACGCTCGTCTCACCGGTGCGAATACGCTACATCGAAACGGCGATGAAAGAGGGAATCAAGGTCGAGACTATGGTCTCGCCGGTCAAAATCCACTCGAAAGACGGTCGCCTGGTCGGCATTGAATGTATCCGGAATACACTCGGCGAACCGGATGCCGGCGGCAGACGTAAACCCATCCCCATACCGGGTACTGAATTCACCATTCCCCTGAACACATTGATCGTCGCCATCGGTGAACGTCCGGATAGCGAGTGTCTGGCCTCCATGGGACTGAAACTCGATAAAGGCGGCCGATTATGCGTTGATCCGAAGACACTCCAAACGAATCGAGAGGGCGTATTTGGGGGTGGCGACCTGGTGACCGGCCCCTATACCGTCGTGGATGCCATTGCCGCCGGTCGACGAGCGGCAGCGTCCATCGACCGATATCTCCAGGGTGCAGAATCCGCGAAACTGCCTGCTTCGAGACTGCCGGAGGTATTTATTGAACCGCCTGTATTCGACGATGAAGAGCAGGGCGAATTGACAAGGGCAGAACCTCCCACCCTCCCCATTGTCTTAAGAAACAAGAGTTTTGCAGAAGTAGAGGGTGTCTTGTCCGTACAGGATGCAACTAGAGAAGCGAGAAGATGCCTGAGATGCGATCTCGAATTCACCCGGCCGAAACACAACTCCGTTGATTGTGGTGCAGCAGAAGGAACACCGGCATGATTTCATTGAAGATAAACGGTCTACAGGTTTCGGTTGAAGATGGCGCCACGATCCTTGAAGCCGCACAATTTCTGGGATTCCCAATCCCAACCTTATGTTACATGGATGGGTTGTCGCCCTATGGCGCCTGCCGTCTGTGTGTGGTAGAGATCGGCGAAGGACCGAAAGCAAAACTGGTTTCCTCCTGTACCTATCCGGTCGAGGAAGGGTTGAGTGTGCGAACCGGCTCCCTGCGCGTGCTTCGGGCACGCAAAATGATTATCGAACTGTTGTTGGCTTCCTGCCCCCAATCCAAAACAATCCAGGATCTCGCGGCGGCTCATGGTGTCCGTCAACAACGATTTAAACAGGAATACGAGGATTGTATCCTTTGCGGCCGCTGTGTGCGGATGTGTGAGCAACAGATGATGGCCGGGGCCATCGGATTTCGGGGACGCGGGCAGAACCGCAGCATCGGTACCCCCTTCGACGTCCGGTCCGAGGAGTGCCGGCTGTGCGGGGGCTGTATCTACGTTTGTCCCGCCTGCCAACTTCGCTGTACATACACGGAACCGGATAAGGCCGTCTGCGGCGGATGCGCCAACCTCCCTCCGCCCTGCGCCGAGAAAGAAGCATTCAACGATAGGATGTGCTACATGGACCCCTGTGTGGCTTGCGAAATAGAAAAGCAAGGATGATCGAAAGGAATCCAATACAATGTCGATGACTCTCTCCCGGATTAATGCTTCCGCAGCAACGTTGACGAAAAACAGGACCGAGCACTCCATCGTTCCCGCGTCGGGCATGTGCGTCACCTGCGTAGACGGCTGCATCGGGATGTGTGAAATCGGAAAATCCGCGTACCGTGGCCATGAGGTCATTTACCCGCAACCGTTCGGGGTGATCACCACGGCAGCGGAGAAGACGTATCCCGTTGACTATTCACACTTCAATATCATGGGCAGCGCGGCCGGCGCGCATGGAATGGAAGCCGACAGCGATAAAGCCATTTTCCCGGCCGTGAACCTTGAGGTCGTGTTCGGTCACGACAACGGGATCCGGTTCCGCCGTCCGTGGATTATCCCGGGGGTTGGGTCAACCGACGTGGCCAAGAACAACTGGGAGGGCCTGGCGATTGGGGCGGCTCTGGCGGGAACGGGTTTGACTATCGGTGAAAATGTAGTCGGCATGGATATGCAGGCGGTCATCAACGATCGGGTGATCGACACCGTGGACCTGAAACGCCGGGTGAAACTCTATAAGGACCATCAGCGGGACGGCTATGGCGCCGTTATCGTGCAGGCAAACATTGAAGACACGCGGCTTGGGGCGCAGGAATATGCGATTGAAAAACTCGGGGTGGAGTGCGTGGAACTCAAATGGGGTCAAGGCGCAAAAAATATCGGCGGTGAGGTAAAGATTCGCGATCTCAAGAAAGCACAGGTACTTTACGAGCGCGGCTACATTGTTCTTCCGAATCCGACTGATCCGCGTGTCATCGAAGATTTCCAGCGCGGCTTGTTTAAAGAATTTGAGCGTCATTCCCGGGTCGGAATGGTCACGGAAGAATCGTTCGCCCAGCGAATCGCGGAACTGCGCAAAGCCGGCGCGAAGTATATCTTTCTTAAGACCGGGGCATATCGCCCGGCGGATCTCGCGCGCGCAGTGGTTTTCGCGTCGCGGTACAAACTCGACCTTCTTACCGTGGACGGCGCGGGCGGCGGAACGGGCATGAGTCCCTGGCGCATGATGAATGAGTGGGGGATCCCCCCGGTCTATTTGCACTCGCTTCTGTACCAATACGCCAAGCGCCTTGCGGACAGAGGCGAATATCTGCCCGCGCTGGCCGTGGCGGGCGGATTCACCTTTGAGGATCAGATTTTCAAAGGGCTTGCTCTCGGAGCGCCGTTTGTGAAACTGGTCGGCATGGCTCGCGCGCCGATTGCCGCCGCCATGGTCGGTAAGACAATCGGCCGCAGCATCGAGGATCACCAGGTTCCCGTCTATATTGAGCGTTTCGGGTGCTCCAAGGAAGAGATTTTTGTAACGGCCGGGATACTCCGCCAGGAGCTGGGCAATGAAGCGTTTGAACAACTGCCTGCCGGCGCGCTGGGCCTTTACACCTACTACGAACGTCTGGATCAGGGCTTGCGTCAACTCATGGCCGGCAGCCGCAAATTTGCTCTGAAATACATCTCACGAGACGACATCGCGGCGCTGACCCGTGAAGCCGCCGCGGTCAGCGGGATTCAGTACATCTCCGATGTGGACCGGGATGAGGTGGAGAAGATTCTGGGAAAGTAAGATTCCTGTTCGGATGCGGGAGGGTCCGCATTTCCCCGCCGATTCCTCAGATTCGTTCGGAATGAAACGCCCCCGATCACACGGTCCCTGTTCCATCCCGTGGCCCGGAGCGCAATATGCGTAATTACATGTATGGGCCTGTCGTTACATCCATCCTGTGTGCATCCGCCGATCCTCTGCAATGGCGGTTGACAGCCCCCTGCCTTTGCCGCTAAATTCATCAACCTTGTTCAATGTGCCCCGACCAAACGGAGCCGTTTTATTACACATTGAGGATTTGCCGCATGAAAGCAACACGCTGGTTTCCAGGGCTGGTTCTATTCACCGCGTTTTTCTCAGGTATTGGTGTGCGGGCCGAGATCGACTGCCGTTCTGTCTTATATTTGGATGGCGTTTGGAAATTCTTTCCGGCGTTTGAAGAATTGCAGTATAATCATGCATTTCTCCAGAGGAACACCTCAAATCAGAACACCTGTTCCAAGGATGATTGCGACCGAAATTACGGCTGGATCGAGCCGGATTTCAATGACAACGCCTGGTGGGATATCAATGTTCCCGGCAGTTGGAACCGATCATTCTCGGACCTCTGGAGCTATGAGGGGTATGGCTGGTATCGAAAAACAGTATTCATCCCGGAGTTCTGGAAACACAAGCGTATCCTGTTCACGTCGGACGGCGCGAATTACCGTACGGTTCTCTACGTAAACGGCAGCAAGGCTGGGGTTCATGAAGGAGGTCATCTCCGCTTTTCATTCCCCATTCACAAGTTTTTGAGATTTGGAGAAGAAAACACCCTGGCGGTTTCGGTAGACAATCTATCCCTGCCGGAACGCTGCCCCAGTGAGCGACATGACTGGTGGAATCACGGCGGGCTGTATCGCTCTGTGCGGTTAGAAGTAACGGAGAAAGTCTACATTAACCGCACGATAATTGTAACAGATGCGACCGCCGATCCGCCGACGGTTCGGATTCAGTCGGTCATCCGATCCGAACTCGGACCGGAGGACCCCGTTTCACCTGACCTGGTATTAAGGACGAACCTCTATGCGCCGGGCGGCGGTTTCAACGCGGAGCATGTCACCCCTCTCCGCTTTGAGGCAGATGTCGCCTCCGTGACAACCGCCTTCCAAATTGACAACGCGCTTTTATGGTCGCCGGACAATCCGAATCTTTACCGTATCGCGATGGAAATTCATGAGAAAAACAGTAACCGGCAAATCGACCAATGGGCTACCCCTGTGGGGATTCGCTCCATTGAAATCAAAGGCGAACAATTATTGTTAAATGGGAAACCTTTCCTGATTCAGGGCGTCAACCGTTATGAGGACTATGCGGACACCGGTATGACACCGAATGACGCGGCGCTGAGGCGCGATATCTACCTGATGAAAACAATGGGCGTGAACACCGTCCGCTGCCACTATCCCCATTCGCCGGGGACCTACGACCTTTACGACGAGGCGGGGCTGCTCACGATCTGCGAAGTGCCGCTGTACCAGTGGGGACGGCCCGGTCATTCCACCAGGAATCTCGACGCCGCCAAAATCCAATTGACCGAAATGATCGAAACTCTGGGCAACTATCCCTCGGTTATGATGTGGAGCGTAAGTAACGAAAACCGCATCCGCCCCAGGGAAGAATCTGAGGAACACCGGAGATTATCCGAAATGGTCTGTGCGGGGAATATCGAGTTGATCGAGCTGGCGCACCGCCTGGACCCGACCCGTCCCGCTATTGAAGTCAGCAATTGCTGGCCGAATGATCCGGTGTTTGAGGTGGCTGATCTCAATTCGGTCAATGTCTACATCGGCGGGGGCGCTCCGGTTGTAGATTCATTACCCGACAGGATGAATAAAATGCACGAACAGATGGAGACCCTGCGGGAAATGCATCCCGGCAAGCCCATCCTGGTCACTGAGTTCGGTTCGTGGGGATTATATGGACTCAAAACGGACTACTATCCGGGTGAAATCTACCAGGCCGAATTGTTGCGACAGTTCTGGGAGAATTTTCTCCAGGAACCCGGATTTGTCGGCGGACTTATCTGGTGTTTCGCGGACTCCGACGTGCACAGGCAGTACTCGACCATCTACGAGCTGCGCTGCGCATACGGGGTGTTCGATCTGCTTCGCAGGCCGAAAGCCGCGGCGGAGGTCATGCGGAGTTTATGGACACGAAAGTAATTCGGGTAGATCAAGTCAGATGGGTTGGCTGGTCAGAAGACCGATGCCTCGCCCTTGCTTCCCTACGGCGCAATAATACATGAAACAAGTATCCCGTTCTTTCTCATAAACGAAAGAAATTTTGTGCGCATAGGTGGAATCAAGGCCGGTGGGATGCCCCCCGGCCTTATAGAGGGGTTCCGGATCGCCGGTCCAGTCCGTCAAGTTACGAGAAAACGCTATCATGATGTGCGCACCGCCGCGCCCGACGCCGAAGTAAAACATGACCCAGTGATCGCCGTCCCGAAATACCTTACCGTCGGAACAGAATTGCTCATCGTATCCGCCCGGGCGGTTGCGCAGCACAGGATTGCCTTTGTAGCGGGTCCAATGTTCCATATCCGTAGACGTAGCCAAACCAAGCTGCTCCACCGACCCGTTTGCCGCATTGTAGAAATTGAAGAACGTCCGCTGATGTTCCAATAGCCAGGGTTGATAGATACAGTCCTTCTCCCATTCGGCGGCTCCTTCTATCGAGAGAATCGGCCTGTCGCCGGATAGTCGGTTCCATTGTACACCGTCCGAACTCCAGGCGGCTCCTTCCGCGCCGGGACGCAATTCATACCCGCCCTGTCTCGGATAGCAGCCGTAAAGCGCCCAGTAACGGTCTTTCCATTTCTTGAGTGTACGGGGCGCGCGGATCTCATAGGACTCAAAGAGCAGGCCCCCGAAAGTCACACCGCCGTGGTCATACGCACCCGGCTTTCCATAACTCATCACCAATCCCGCAGGAGTCCAATGAATAAGATCGTTACTGACCGCGCGCGCCGTCTGGTAGCCGTTCCCGTCAAAACCCGTATAGAACATCTGCCATTGATCCGCGTGGCGGTACACCAGCGGGCAATCCGTCGATTGAAAGTGCAGACCATCATCCGGACTTGGAGGCAGAACGAATTCAGGATAGTAATGCCACCCCCGGTAGGGAGCAGACCACCGGCTCAAGGTCGGCTCATCAATCGTGTTGCTCTCTTCATGGGAACATCCCGCGCTGAATGCGATCCCAAAGAGCACAGGAAGAACAATTACGGAACAACCGGCCAGCCTTGTCATGGTTTCGTTTTCTCCCGATTTGTTTTCCGGAAGGATACCACGTCCATGAAAGGAATTCACTGGAATTCCCCTTACGAACTTTTTGAGTTATTCTTTGTGAATAAATCCACACCGGATTGGAGGAATACGGTTCCATGTCTATTCTCTCAAGACGATATTTTATGGCACAGATTGGGGCGGGCATCATCGTAACCGGCTGCCGTGCCCACAGCCCGGGGATTGTCTCCAAACAGTCCCGGATCGAGCGGCTCGAAAAAGAGGTCTTCATTCCAAGTAGGGACCGGACCGGCGTCTTCCCGGGATTCATTACCTATATTCACAAACGCAAACCGATTCTGCTTCACCGTTTCGGCTGGGTGCAGGCTTCGGATACCTATGATGATTTTCATGACAGTATCAGCGAAGACAACGGCAACACCTGGACCGAGCCGGTGTTGCGTCTCCGCAGCAAAGACGTTCAGGGCGGACAACTTCGCTATTCCGAAAACTCCGCGTTTTTCGATTCCGACACCGGAACTCTCATAACACTTGTCAGTAAGTTTTTTTACCCGGAAGGGCGGTTTAACCAGGATGTCTCCAGGAAGATCGAGATGGATGTTTTCGATCCGATGAGGCCAGACTCCTCCAATCCGTTCACAACCGACTTCGGAGTTCCAGGCGGAATTGCGATCAGTTTCTGTTTCCCGATTAAAACATCAAAAGGACGAATTGTCATTCCGGCTACATGTCTGGCTTTGGGGGCAAACGGAGCATTTCTTCACCACCCGAAATCGAATCTTGTGATCCATGAAGCGCGAATGATCCTGGCGGAGTACCATCCCAATGGTTCGCTCACGTGGCGGGTCGGCAGCCCGCTGAAGGCCGATCCGGAAAAGGTATCGCGCGGATTCAGCGAATCGACTCCTGTACAGTTACAGGACGGTCGCCTGGCGCTGGTTTGCAGGGGCAGCAATTACGGCATGGCGGAGGTGCCCGGCTACAAATGGCTCAGCTTCTCAGAGGACGAGGGAGAAACCTGGTCGGAAGCCGGTCCGCTGATGTGTACGGATGGCGGCACGATTGAATCTTCTGCTACCGGAGCCGCCTGCTTTCGATCCGTCAAAACCGGCAATATCTACTTCATCGGAAATCTCTGTGAAGAGAATGTCCACGCAGACGGGAACTGGCCGCGCAGCCCCCTGGTGATCGCTGAGATCGAAGAGAGTTCCTTCCGCCTTAAACGTGATACCATTACAGTGATCGACCGGCAAGGCCCGGAGGATTCCGAACGCACCCAAATCTCGAACTTCCGCTATTACCAGGATCGTAAAAATGGGGACATTGTAATTTTCGCCACCCGATTCGGCGAGCGCGATGCGCAACAATGGAAATGGGCGGACTACTATCGCTATCGTGTTCGCCTTGCATAGATCGAGGGACTGTCTGTTTGTCGGAGAACAACCTGGAATCAGGAAGATGCAGGATGACAGATGCAGAACATCTACAATACAAATTACGCTCGAGTTGCGGAAATCCCCGCTCTTCCTTCAGGCTGTTATACCCCTCTCCCAACCTGGGGAGAAATGTCGCCTCCATGTCAAATTCTTGGGCCTGCCGATCGCCTGCCTGGGATAGTAATATGTTTTCCCTCCGGAATGCAGACGTGATCGCAGGAATTCCTTCCCGCCCTTTCGAGTATGTCTGTAAAAAGGCAATACTATGAGCAAAATGAGTGATTGTCAGGAGGAACGACCATGGCTTTTCCGACCCATCGAATGAGACGGCTTCGGCGGAACTCTGCGCTGCGAAGCCTGGTACGGGAAACTACGTTGGATGTGGATGATTTCATTATGCCGTTGTTCGTGTGCGAGGGCAGCAGAATCCGCCGGGAGATCGCGGCCATGCCCCGTAATTTCCATCTCTCTCCTGACCTCGCCGCAGAGGAATGTCGGGAGATCCGGGACCTGGGAATCCCCGCTGTGATTTTGTTCGGCATTCCGGAAAAGAAAGACGCTACCGGTTCCTCGGCCCTGGACCCGAATGGGGTCATCCAACAGGCGATTCGGAAAATCAAGGCGGTAGCGCCGGATCTCCTGATAATTACGGATGTTTGCCTGTGCGAATACACCAGTCATGGACATTGCGGGATCCTGAAAGAGCAGGAGGTGGATAATGACCGGACACTGGAGATTTTGACGGCGATGTCGGTCAGCCACGCGGAGGCAGGCGCGGATTTGCTTGCGCCATCGGACATGATGGATGGGCGAATCGGCGCCATTCGCCGAGGGTTGGATGATGCCGGGTTCTCACATCTGGCGATCATGGCCTACGCGGCGAAATATGCCTCCGGGTTTTATGGACCGTTTCGAGAGGCGGCAGACTCTGCGCCATCGTTTGGGGACCGAAGCAGCTACCAGATGGACCCGCCGAATGCCCGGGAGGCGCTTCGGGAGATCGAACTGGATTTACAGGAGGGTGCGGATATTGTCATGGTGAAACCGGCGCTGGCATATTTGGATGTCATCTGCCGTGCCCGCGACCGATTCGATGCTCCCATCGCAGCCTATAATGTCTCCGGGGAGTTCTCTATGGTAAAAGCTGCTGCTCAAAGCGGGTGGATCGACGAAAAGCGGGTCGCGCTGGAGATATTGACTTCGATCAAGCGTGCAGGGGCCGATATGATTCTGACCTACTTTGCGAAAGACGCGGCGCGGTGGCTGTCTTGAGCCTGTCGATGGGCCGGCCTTTCGACAAACTCAAGAACAGGCCCTTACAGAATTGTCAACTGGCCAGGAACGGCTTTGCTCTTGGAGGCGTTTCCGGAATCCCCCGCATAACTTGAACTCAGTTTTCTCTCCCCAATCGTCGGTCCGCGATTCTGCGAACCCGGCGGATGTATTCCGGTCCGGTTCCGCAACATCCGCCCACAATGGTTGCCCCGTTATTGAAGAGATCCTCCACGCGAGTCGCCATGCGTTCGGGAGGATCGTCATAAATCACTGTTCCGTTTTCGGCGGGTCGTCCGAGACCGGCATTCGGCTGAAGGATAATCGGTTTTGAAGTGACCTCTTTGAAGCGGGTAGCCAGGTCCACGTAAGCATCAATAGAAAGTCCGCAGTTACTGCCCACGACATCGGCGCCCAGCGACTCGGCTTTTTCACAGATGGCGGCGGGCGTGTCGCCGTACATGGTGCGGAATTGTCCCGGATTCTGCTTATCGGTGTCGAAGAACATCGAGACGATCACGGGCAAATCGGACAGCGAACGAATGGCCTCGAATGCGCATCGTACTTCACCAAAATCCATCATGGTCTCGATGATAAACGCGTCCACACCACCATCGAGCAGCCCCTTCACCTGCCGGGCAAACTGTTCTTTCAAGACATTGAATTCCATATCGCCGAACGGTTCGAGGATCGCGCCGCTGGGTCCGATATCGCCCACGACCAGGGTTTGAGTGTCTTCGGTTGCCCGGCGGGCCACGCGAGCGCCGGCCGCATTGAGTTCCTCGGTGCGGTCTGCCAAGCTGTAGGAACTCAATTTACGCGGATTTGCGCCGAAGGTATTTGTCAGCAGTAAATCGGAACCGGCATCCACATATTGCCGCTGCAAAACAACAACTTTCTCGGCCTGTTCCACATTCCACAATTCGCCGCAGACACCGACCGGCAGCCCGGCGCTTTGAAGCAGGGTTCCCATGCCGCCATCGCCGACCAGACACCCACATGCCAGCTTTGCCTGAAATAAATTTTTCATTGAAACCTCCCACCCGAGAAGGATTGGCTCCGGTGTTCCTCAAGGTCGATCATTATCGCGCATGGTTGACCCCGGCAACACCCGGTCGATCTTCCTCCTCGTCGGCCAGCGTTGCCCGGTTCGATTCCATGTAGAGCGTATCGGGACAAATGTCCTGTTCATGAGGCCAGACAACTGTTCCGTCAACCACCCGGGCTTGTTTGGAGTAGACCTTATTCCGCAATTCCTGAAAAGCGCCGAAGTTCAGCAGCGATGTGCAGTCGTATGTTCCCTGCTCGCCGTTGGTGAATGTGATGATCAGCTGATAATTGTCTGTCGGTATCACCGATTGGACCCTTGGGTTCATTTCTACCTCAGTGGTTCGATCTTATATGGCGGCTGACCATTAACCGCAAGTTCCCAATCTGCCATGAGTTCATCCTTGTGGATCTCAATCCATGCAAGGACCAGCCTCATTCTGCTCCCCGGAAATTCGCCTTCCAGCAGATCTCCTTCCGGGATTCGAATCACGGCCTCATGTTCCCGATATCGTACATGAATATGCGGCTTCTTGTGGCGTTTAAGTGGCGCTTAATATAATATAAATATAAAATAACCCCATAAAACATTGAGATAACGGGCATATTCTCCTCCGAGACACAATCAACCACCCGGTCAGGAAGTTGTTGGATGAAAGTTTTCCTCCAGGTTGTTCGACCCCGGGATTTACTCGCCTCCTATCTATCGCTTTTAACTTACCTTCTGTCCGCCGGAAATCAAGCGGGTTTATGGCGTGAAAGGAGGAGGTCTGAACCATGATTCGCTTGATTATGGGATTGACTTGATTACTCTCACAGGCTGGAAACCTGTGCCACCCGGTTTTATGGATAATGAATTGCAGGTTTCGTTGGAATGACGTCAATGGTCCGGGCATGAGAAGGGAGCGGAAGTATTTTGCTCCCAAACTTTGGGTTCTGAGAGTGCGCACATTACCGTCTTTTTTTCTCTCCCCGCGATTCTTCGAGACCGACATGCAGATCGATGGTCCCCAGTTCGGTCTCCAGGGGAACCACGAGAATCTGGGTGGAGGGAGAAGACACCGTGATGTTCTTCGCACTGATTAGAGTCGGAGGTGAGATATCGCACGGATACCCCGCCGATTCCAGGGCGATGGTCGCACGGCCTGTGATCATGTTGCCCAGTTCAGCCAGAGCGCTTTTCGCCATGTCGTCCAGACTCTCAACGGGCAATCCCATCATCATGCGAGATGCGATATTTCGAGCGCAATCATCCTGCATGCCGTAGATCACCTGCCCTTCAACCTTGCCGACCACGCCCAGGACAATGCAGATCTCCGGATAGGGCTGGTTCGGCATTTTCAGCGCCAGGCGGCCACGGATAGTCCTGAGTTGAATCAGCTGAAGAAGCACTTCATCGGCGGATTCGAGAAACGGATTGATAAATTCAACACGCATACGTCGGCAACCGAGGAACCCAGGAAATCGGCCAGGATTCCCATAAGATAAAGCACGGAAAGCGTAACTGGAAGTGCTGATCCTCCTGTTTCATGCAATACGATGTCTGGGGCTTTACATTCATCGTGGTTCTCCGGGATTAGCGATATTTGATTTTCCTTTCGGATTTTCGTTGGAGAAATACCTTTGCTCGACACAGGCCGGCGCAGCGTGATCTCTCCCCCACTGGTTCAGAGCCGGTTGGACGGGCATCCGTTCGGGGACCCGCTGATCCATATTCCATCCTGTGAATCGACCAATGATGTGCTGTGGGTGGAAATCAAGCGGGGAGCGGGGATGGGAACGGTGGTAACGGCGGATTGCCAGACATTGGGTCGCGGGCGTTCCGGCAGCCGGTGGATATCTCCGGTTGGAAAAGATCTCCTGGTGTCCGTGGCGACACCGTGGGAGGAGTCGCAACCGTCCGGATACCTGTCAATCTGGGCGGCGGTTTCCGTTGCGGAGATGTTGATTCGAGGCGCCGATGTGGGGGTATCGCTGAAGTGGCCGAATGATGTAATCGTAAACAGAAGGAAGATCGGGGGCGTCATGGCCGAGACGAAGGCCGGGTATTCCCTTGCTGTCGTGGGGATCGGTCTGAATGTCTCCAGTCGGGACTCGGACAGGCCACCGGAGCTGCGCGACAGGGCCATCTCCCTGTGCGAGGTCCGTGACCGGGCATGGGATCGCAATATCCTTCTGGCAGGTCTCCTCAATGCGCTTGGAGAGTGGTGGCAGCGATTGGATCGTGAGGGTTGGCCTGTACTGTATCGGCGGTGGCTGGATCTCTGCTCGACGGTCGGTTGTCCGGTGCGTGTGACTTATCGGGGGGGGATCCTTGCAGGGATTGTGGAGGGAATCGACCTCGACGGATGCCTGATGTTGCGCGAAATGGACGGCAGACAACGCCGATTCCACCCCTGGGAGATCACAGGTCTTGTCCCTCTTGAGGAGCTGCCCGAAAATAGAATGTCTTCATCACACGAAAGGAAGAAAAACAATGCCGGTGGAACAGAGTCGTCGCGATGAATTTGCAGAGAAGTTGCTGAAAATCAGACGAATTATCGAAAGTCTTGGATTAGACGGTCTCCTGTTGACCGAGCAGAGCACTATCGCCTGGCTGACGGGTGGGGCGGAGACATTCATTATGTTTGCCTCGGTGGAATCGTGCGGGCCGCTTCTGGTGACCCAGGATTCCGTACATCTCATCTGCTCCAGCATTGAGACCTCGCGACTTTTGGAGGAGGAGTTTCCCGGTCTTGACCTGGCGGACCTTCACTACCCCTGGCACAAGGGATATCGCGCTCTTAAGACAAGAATCGAAGACATTGTCGGCAGGGGGAAGTGGGTGTCGGAAGCCGACCCGATTGTGCGGAATCATATTCTGGAATGCTATAGCGTGCTGACCGAAGCCGAGCAGGATCGATACCGATGGATCGGGGGACGTTCCGAAGAGGCTGTTCGTGCCGCCTGTTTGAGTATCAAGAAGGGCATGAGCGAATTCGAGATTGCCGGGATCCTGTCCGCTGAGGCGCACAAGCGGGAGATATGGCCTGTGCTGATCCTTGTCGCGGCGGATGAACGGCTTCGGAAATATCGCCACCCCATTCCGACCGCGAACCGTGTGGAACATTGTGTCATGCTGGTTTTGTGCGCCCGGCGGTGGGGGCTGATCGCGAATCTGACCCGGCTGGTCCATTTCGGGCCTGTTCCCGATGATCTGGCGCAAAAACACAAAGCGGTCTGCACGGTGGATGCAACGTTTATTCACGAGACGCGGCCCGGTGTTTCCTATGGAGAGATATTTCGGAAGGGACAGGCCTGTTATGCGCAACAGGGATTTGCGGATGAATGGCAATCGCACCACCAGGGGGGACCATCCGGCTACCTGGGTCGATTATTTACGGCGACTCCCGATTCGAAGGAATTGGTACACGAGGCGCAGGCAGTGGCCTGGAATCCCTCCATTGCGGGAACAAAGAGTGAAGATACTCTGCTGGTCCATGCCAAGCGGGTCGAATTTCTTACGGCTGCACGTAACTGGCCGATGCTGGAAATCAGTGTGGGCGGCAAGGCATACGAGCGGCCGGATATCCTGGTTCGATCATGAACCCGACACGGGATGCCTGGATCATCAAGGGGCGGGTTGCGCCGCATGAGATCGGATATTTGAACTCGCAACTGGATGCCTGCGAGGGACTGGCGGTGGTGAGGAGTATTGCGCCGAAAGAGGGGCGGGTGGTGTTCTGGGTTTCTCCGTCCTGCCTGAGTGAGTTTTATCGGTTCATCGAGGCGATTCAGAAAGAAATGCCGATCGAACTGGAACCGCACACCGGGCCATTGGATTCTCCATGATGACACAACGGCGCGATCTCTGTTGCCTGGGATTGATAGTGGTCATCGCACTCGCGATTCTCCCCCAACAGTTGCAGGGAACCCCCATTCGATGGGATTTTATTCACGCCTATGGGGCGGATGTGTTCTCTCTATTTCGGATAGAGACCATTACACACCATTGGCAGAAGTGCGCGTTGTTGCTGGTGTTCTGGTTTTCCGGGTGGGGAGCGGGGCGGCTCCTGCTTCGATGGCTGGTTCCGCAATCGGAACGGCTTCACTCATGGGCGGTGTCAACATTGGTTGGCTGGGGCTTGCTGTCGCACGGTCTGTTCGTGTTGGCGGTATTGCATCGGTTTTACTTTGTGGAAATTGCGTGCTTGTTGGGATTGGGGTGCATGGGGGGGGTGTGGGAATGTTTCACAGCCAAGATGCCTGTTCCACCCTTTTTATTGCGGATTGCAGGCCGACCGCCGCTCCCTCATCCCGAGTCAGAAAGTGCAGAATCGCTCGACCCTCACCCAGAAGGAGAGGAAAAAAAATCGGCCAAAATTCGGATCCCCCGGACCCCATCGGCGATTGTTCTGGGTATCGTGTGTTTTGTCCTGATGGCGGGTTCTTTTTTCTCATCGTTGTTGCCGGAGACTCAGTCCGATGCGCTTCGGTATCACCTCACCACGCCAAAGATCTGGCTGGAAGAGGGCGGCTTTATACGCATTCCGCACCTTTCGTTCTCCAATTTTCCGATGACCACCGACATTCTATATGCGATCCCGCTGGCGTTCGGATTGCCGTCTGTGGCGAAGATGATCCACTGGTCGATGCTGGTAGCCTGCCTGGGATTGATTTACCGGATGGCCGTGCTCGGTGGCGGGTATGTGGCGGGCGGACTGGCCGTGGTGTTTTTCGTGAGTATTCCCTTCGTTCCGATTCTGGCATCGTGGGCGTTTAATGAAATGGGGCTTTGCGCGTATCTTCTGCTGTCAGTTGCCGCCGGGATTCATCTTGCGAACAACCGGACATTTTCCCCGCGATTCGCGGTTTTGTATGGACTCGCGGGAGGGTGGCTCCTGGGGTGCAAATACACCGCGCTGATTTTCCTTTTTTCCCTTTCCTTATTGTTGCTGATTCCATACTTTTCCGGCCCGTGGGACTGGAGAAGATGCCGGGGAGTCGTTGGGGGGTCTGTGATAGCATTCCTGGTCGCATCCCCCTGGTATATCAAGAATGTGCTATATCATCGGAATCCGGTTTATCCGATGGGAATCAGTGTTTTCGGCGAAGGGGAATGGTCTGCGGCGAACGCAGCGTTCTTTTCCTTTCATGCCGGATTGAAAGGGGATCTGAATGCGGCCAGATTTCTTTCTTTTCCCGAAAAGGTCCTGAACACACTGGGGCTGCTGATTGAGCCGCTCTGGTCGCCGATTGATGTCGCCAAGAACAATTTCGGAGACTGGCCGGTCAGCGCGTTGTATGTGATCTCTCTGCCGGCCTTGTTTTTCTTTGGGCGGGGAGCGAGCGGCAAGAAACTGCTTGCGGTGTTGGGGGGTGTGCTGTTTGTGGTCTGGGCGTGGACGTACCGGGATGCCCGGTTTTTGCTGCCGTGTTTGAGTGTGCTGGCGATTCCCCTGGCGGTGGGCACGGCGGGTCTCTGGGAGCGACAAATCATTTTTCGGTGGCTGGTGGTGTTTGTGGTGGCATATTACGGTCTATGGAATGTCGGGAAACTCTGTGACCGGAACGGATTTTCCCCCTGGCGGGTGGTTGGGGGCATTGTGGATGAGGAGCGGTATTTGCGTTTGATCAACCAGACAACGCGCACGTTTTATCACGGTTTTGAGGCAGTGGCGCAATATGTTCCCCCAGACGAAAAAATCCTGGTTCACGGGCAGCATTACAACTTTCATTGTCCCCGTCGATACCTGGGTGCGGACTGGTTCGACACGCCGCCGTTGATTGGTATTGCGCGGGAAACAGGGACAGTGCGGGGAATCACGGATGTTCTGGCGAAACAGGGGATCCGGTACGTTCTTTATGACAAAAAGACTATTCAGGACTATAATCAATCTATAGAGCTCCCTGCATATTGGCTTCTGTGCCTTCCTGCTCAGCAAAGCGCAGAGTTTCTTAAACAATTGCAGGATATGGAGCCGTTGCGGTTGAAAGATGCCGCGGCCCGGTGGAAGCAGGTGATTGTATGGCATGACTCTGTGCGTACCGCCATTGAAGCGGATCCGGGATTTCAGAACCTGGAAGCGTTTTGGCAGAGCTCCGTTCTGGAAATCGTGTACAATAAGGATGGGATGATCTTGGCCCGGCTGAAACCGCAGGAATGAATTATGAAAAAGATACTGATTCCTCTCATATTGGCCGTGCTTCTGGGTCTCGTGATCGGATTTGTGCTGTATATCCGATATGAGCGCAGCTCGGCGTTGATTGTGGCAAAGGCGCAATTAAAAAAGGGCCAATGGCAAGAGGCGCTGGAAACGGTCACGCCGGTCTATGAACGCAACAAACGGGACCTGGAGGTGGCTCTGATTGTGGCGCAAGCGCAACGGGAGCTGGGAGAGACTGATGCGGCGCTGCTGACTCTGACGCCGTTTATTCCGCCTGCCGGGCGGGATCCGAGGGCTTTGGAGCTGGCGGGCTGGACCCAACTGGATGCGGGAGATACACAGTCTGCGCTGGAACAATTCTTAGCGCTCGGCGAGACCCCGGAGTACAATACTCAGTCGCTGATCGGGACCGCCGCGGCGAAACTGGTTCAAAGTGGCGGCTATTCTGAGCGACTGCTTTCGGAGGCCCGCCATTTCCTCAATTTGGCAATAGCCAAGAATCCGGAAATCGGCCTGGCGCATCTTGTTCTGGGACAGGTGTCGCTTGCCGAGCGGAATCTGGCCGAAGCGGAATCGGCCGCAGAAGAGGCTATCCGCCTGATGGAGAATCCGGCAAGGGCTTACCTGTTGCGCGGGGAGATCCGACTCGCAAAACGTCAATTCGATCGTGCGGAGTCCGACTTCCGCGAGGCGCTGGATTTGGGCGCGCTTGCTCCAGCGGTTGCCCGACAGAGGGCGCTGCTGGACTATCACCAGGGATTTATCGAGAGAGCGGCGTCTTCGCTTCAAGAAATCGCAGAACAGAATACCCCGGAAGGACTTCAATCGCGTCTGAATCTGGCCGCGATTTGCGCACTGATGGAGAAGCCGACCCGGGTCACCGAGTTGTTGTCTCCCATCAAAGACAAGGTCGAGTCGCCGATTCTGCTTCTTCAGTTATATGAAGCGTATCTGGTCGCCGGTTTACGGGAGGAAGCGGAATTGACCCTTCGTGAGTTGATCCGGGAATCGCCGGTGTTTGTTGGGGGACTTCTGGAGCAGGCAATCCGCCAATCCGCTGCCGGCGAGAGCTGGACAGGTCCGCCGTTTGCCGGTTCCTTATCGGAAGGCGCTCCGGAGAATGTCTGGGTGGCTTTCTTTCAGCAGACGGCCTCACTACTGGAAGGCAATCCGATACGTGCCCTGGAGATTTCCGAGGTCCTGCTTCGTCATTCCGCGCCGCCGCCGGCGGCGTTTCTGAATACGGCGGTGGCAGCCCTCTTCCTGGGCCGACCGATTGAGGCGCGACAGGCGCTTTCGCGTGTCTATGTGCGACTTGCTGGTGATCCGCGCTACACGCGAATTTCCGTATTGGCGGAGCAACATGCCGGACACCTCCGGCAGGCATTGGCGCATGTTTCCGGTGACAATACGGCTGAGGACCTCTGGCTTCGTGTCCAGCTCTTGCTGAGGGCTTATCGATTTGAGGAGGCCGAGGAGGCGCTGAGGCAAAACAATCCGTTGCCGTCCAACCGATACCTCTTGCTCAAGTCGGCGCTTGCCGCGTTACAGGGCCGGTATTCCGAAGCGGAGATTCTCCTGAATCGATTCGATTCGACTCAGGCAAACCTGGACCGGACGCTTTCGGATTGGTGCGATTTGATCCGGGCCTGCTGCGCCGCGATGTCCGGAGATCGGAATCGGGCAGGGGAGTTACTTTATCGCCTTACGCGGGTCGATTCTCCCATTTATGATCCGGCAAAGGCGCTCGCGCTGCGAATCGGGATCCCCGCTCAGGCAGGCGGCGCGGAGACCCCGGCTGCCGCTGAAGGAACTCCGTTTTATTTATACGAAGTTGCTTCCCGGTTGGAGCAGAGCGGCCAGCCCGAAGAAGCGATCCTGCGCTACCGTTCCATTGTGGAAAAGAATCCGGATTTTGTTCCGGCGCTGGACCGGCTCGCGTATCTCTTCCGGCTTCGGGGAAATTTAGATGTGGCACAGGGGTACTATCGGGACATGCTGCAGCTGGGATCGAACCGAAGCGTAGTGCAGCGGAATCTGGCCTGCCTGGCATGGGAAGCCGGAGACACCGTTTCCGCCGAGCGTTACTTTACCGAAGCGGAGGAGTCGAGCACGGATCGTTCGGATTTAAACATAGAGTATGCCCTCTTGCTGCTGCGCAAAGGCGAAATCGAGAAAGTGCGGAATCTGCTGGGACCGTTTCGAGAGGATGCGGGACCGGCTATTCTGGCCTTGTATGGATATCTGGCCGAAATGGAGCAGGACTGGTCGAGGGCGGCGCTTCTCCTGGAGCAGGCCGCGAAACTACGTCCCGATGATGCCTGGATCCGGCTGAACCATGGTGTAACAATGGTTCATTTGGGAAAATATACAGAGGCGGAAGGGTCTTTTCAGAAGACCCTGCGGATCGAACCGACATCGGCGGACGGGCATCGACTGCTGGGGCAGTTGTATGCGGACCAGGGTTTATATCAAGCGGCACACCGATCGCTTTCCACCTCTCTGCGATATAAGCCCGATCAACCGGATGTTCGAGCGATGATCGAGCGCATCGCAGGCTGGATCGGCTTTTCGGGGGCCTGAAACGAGTGAACGAGTCGAAAGGCAATATCGGGATGAGTGCTTGACGACTCTTTCACAGAATGGTTATCATTTTTAAATGGGTGATGAATCATCACGCCGTCCAAGGCAGCGCGGATTCTGCAACCATCCGAAAGCAACCTTTTTCAAAAGGAACCGGAAGTTATGGCTCAGGAACAAACGGAAAACATTGCGATCCTCAATGGAGATATGGAAGACAGCGATTATGAGCCGAAGACCGGCCGGATAGGCGTCTCCGAAGAGGAAAGCGCGCAACGCATTTCCGACATCGATTATTCAACCGTGGAGACCACCACGGTTGAAGATCGCATGGAGGTCCTTGCCAAACAGACGGGCATGGAAGTGATTCAGCTTCGCAAGTCCCGCCTGTTGCCGGAAGTAGTGAATCTGCTGCCGAAAAAGACGGCGGTCCGGTATAATGTGATTGTCACGGATTCGCAGGACGGAAAAGTCACGGTGGCGGTGGGCGATCCGCACAACGTGGAGGCCATCGACACGGTTTCTCTGCTCCTTCCCGGCAAGCAATTGCGATGGGTTCTTGCCCGCCCGGAGGAAATCAAGTGGTCCATCGAGCGCTACTACACCGGAGAAACCGCAATCGTGGAGGATATGCTGACCGAGATCAGCGAGTCCGCCTCGGAGGGTCCCGCCACTTACGAGCAGGCGCTAAAAGAAGTCAAAGCCGATGAGGAAGGTCCCATCAAGCGGCTGGTCGATTTGATCTTCACCGAAGCGTTGCGCATGAGATCCTCCGATATCCACTTTGAACCGTTCGAGAATAAGTTCCGAATCCGCTTCCGAATTGATGGTGTCCTGCATGAGATCCAATCGCCGGACAAGACGTTGCAGGGGCCGATCCTGTCCCGTCTCAAGCTGATGGCCGGTATGGACCTGGCTGAGAAACGTGTACCTCAGGACGGTCGGATTCAGCAGGTGGTACTCGGAAGAGAATTAGACTTTCGTGTATCCGCCCTTCCGGCGCTTCACGGAGAAAGCATTGTACTCCGTATTCTGGAGAAATCCGGAGTACTTTTGGGATTGGAGCAGATCGGATTCCTGGAGGACAACATCGAGAAATTCAAGTCGATGATCCGTCGTCCCAACGGGATCATCCTCATGACCGGGCCGACCGGTTCAGGGAAAACCACCACCCTCTATTCGGCGCTGAACGTGATCAATAATGTCGATACAAAAATCGTCACCGTGGAAAACCCGGTGGAGTATCAGATCGAGGGAATTAACCAGGTCCAGGTGAATGATGAAATCGGGCTGACTTTCGCCAAAGCGCTGCGATCCATCCTGCGCCAGGCTCCCAACGTGATTCTGGTCGGCGAAATCCGTGACCTGGAAACCGCAGAAATCGCCATCAGTGCGGCCATGACGGGGCACTTGGTTTTCTCCACACTGCACACGAATGACGCTCCTGGCGCGAACACTCGTCTCGTGGAAATGGGGATTAAACCCTTCCTGGTTGCTTCCGCCATTCAGGCCGTGATTGCCCAGCGTCTTGTTCGAACAATCTGCAAAGAATGCAAGGAGACATACGAAGCCGATCCCACGGTGATCCGGAACCTCGGTTTTGACCCGGATGAATACAAAGGCGTTCCGTTTTATCGGGGGCGAGGCTGTGAGATTTGCAATTATACAGGGTATAAGGGCCGTACCGCCATTCACGAAGTTATGGAAAACTCGGACGAAATACGGAAGTTGGTTATGGAGAACTCTGGTTCCGACGTGATCCGCAAGGTGGCGCGGCAACAGGGGATGCGCACGCTGCGTGAGGACGGCTGGAAAAAAGTTCTTCGCGGCGACACCACAATGGTTGAGGTTGCACGAATTACCGCGGGCGACGAGATATAAGCCCGGATCGAAAAATAAACCGAAATTCATTCTTCAGGCACCGGAGGCAGATTAGACCTTGGCCAACATAAGAAAAACTACTAAATACGAGATGGAGGATCTTTTGAAGATCGTTGTGGAGCGTGATGCTTCCGATCTTCATTTGCGTGTGGGCCGCCCCCCCGTGATCCGGATTGACGGTCGGCTCGAGGATCTCGGAAATGAGCCTCTCCGTCCCGAGGACACGGAATACCTGATGGAAAGTATCTCCCCGGACATGCACCGCGAGGCCATTGCGGAGATCGGCTCTGCCGACTACGGGTATGCGTTCCAGAACTTGGCGCGATTTCGTGTTTCCATTTTCCGAAACATGGGGAATTACGGGATGGTTATGCGTCTCATTCCGTCACGGATTCTCAGTTTCGAGCAGCTGGGATTGCCCATCGACGCGATCAAGGAACTGCTGCATCGTCCCCGTGGCCTGGTTCTGGTTGTGGGGCCGACCGGTTCCGGCAAAACGACAACCCTTGCGTCAATGATCGATTATATCAATCGCGAACGCGATACGCACATCATTACGATTGAAGACCCGATCGAATACTTTCATCCGCACCAGCGGTCCATTGTGACGCACCGGGAGCTGCATGTTGACGTGGTATCGTTTGCGAACGGTTTGCGGGCCGCGTTGCGGCAGGACCCGGATGTGATTCTTGTAGGCGAAATGCGTGACCCGGAAACAATGAGCGCGGCCATCACCGCGGCGGAAACCGGTCACCTGGTGTTTGCGACACTGCATACGAACAGCGCTTCCCAGACCATCAACCGAATTGTGGACGCTTTCCCGGTTAATCAGCAGGAACAGATCCGAATGCAGCTGTCGGTGACCATGATCGCCTCCATCGCCCAGCAGCTGATGGGTCGAAAGGGAGGCAAGGGCCGAATCGCGGCTTATGAAATCATGCTGATGACCCCTGCTATTGCGAACCTGATCCGGGAACGAAAGACCAACCGGATTCTTTCCATGATTCAGACCGGCGCCCGGTTGGGAATGACGACCCTGGACACTTTTCTGTTGAGACTGGTCAAGCAGGACCTTATTACGGCGGAGACCGCCATGGAACGATGCCAGGATCCGGAAGATATGCGACATAAACTCATGTTTTCCTGATAAACACTTGTTAATCATCCGACCCTGTCGGATAAAACAAGGAGAAACCATGCTGGGATTAGGCAGAAAAAAACCGAAGGCTCCCGAGACCGCGCCGGCCCCGGCGCCGAGTCAGGAAAAAGTACGAAGAACCTCCGGAACACCGGCGGCGGACATTGCCGCCAGTACGCTTGCGCTACTGGAAAGTGAAGAAGAGGCTCCCAAAGAAAAACGGGAGATTCTCTCCGAAACGGATATTGAATCGTTTGGAGATTCCTCGTCCGAAAGCGCCGGCCGGAACCACCTCGATCAGGAAGCCGCTCAATCCGTTCGCGATGCGGTAATGGAGCAGGCGGCGGCGGAATCGACTTCGGAATACGCGACCGAGGAGGACCTGCTGAAGCTGTATGCCACTCAGGTCGGGATGCCGTTTGTCAAACTTTCGGAAATCGAATTCGATGAAGATGCCTTGAACCTCGTTTCTCCCGATCTGGCCCGGCAATACAAAATTTTTCCTATCCGTTTCAACAAACAGACAGGTGTGGTCACCATTGCCCTGGTTGATCCGCTTAATGTGCGCACCATCGATGATCTTCGGGTATGGCTGGGGCATGAGATTGAAGGTGTCATCGGGAATGCGGACGAAATTCAATCCCTGATCGATGAATACTATGGGACCGGTCACGAATCCGTGGACGAGGTGTTGTCAACACTTCAGAGCGAGCGATATCAAATTGACCTGAAGGACGACAATTTCGGGGACCTGGAACGGATTGCGAATGAGGCTCCCATTGTGAAACTGGTGAACCTGGTTCTGTTGCAGGCAATCAAGGAACGCGCCTCCGACCTCCACATCGAACCGTTTGAGCGCTCGCTTCGTATCCGGTACCGCGTGGACGGTATTCTGCATGAGACGGTCCCGCCCCCGAAACACCTGACGAATGCGATTATCTCCCGTGTGAAGGTTATGGCCGGACTGAACATCGCGGAACGGCGTCTTCCACAGGACGGTCGTATCAAACTGGCCATGGCAGACCGGAACGTGGAACTCCGTGTCTCCTGCCTGCCGACTGTGAACGGGGAAAGCGTCGTGATGCGTATCCTCGACAGCGAGGTTATGGGCCTTCAGCTCGACCAGCTGGGAATGCTGCCGGATACGCTGGAGATTTATGAGAAGATCATCAGCCGGCCGAACGGAATTGTGCTGGTGACCGGACCCACCGGTTGCGGGAAAACAACTACGATGTACGCCTCGCTGGCGCGCATTTTCAGCCCCATGCTGAAGATGATTACCACCGAGAACCCGGTCGAATACCAGATGGACGGGATTGTTCAGGTCAATATCAACCAGGCGGTGGGATTGACCTTTGCCCGGTGTCTTCGCTCGATTCTTCGTCAGGACCCGGACATCATCATGGTGGGAGAAATTCGTGACCTGGAAACCGCTTCCATGGCAATCGAGTCATCCCTGACTGGACACCTGGTGCTCTCCACCCTGCATACGAATGATGCTCCTGGAACGCTGACCCGTCTCGTCGATATGGACGTGGAGCCGTTCCTGATTACCTCCGCAGTGGTGGCCGTACTCGCCCAGCGCCTGGTGCGCGTGATTTGTCTGGATTGCAAGGAACCCTATACCCCGGATCCGCACATCTTAAAAGAAATGGGAGTAAGTCCGGAAGATGTTGCGAATATCACCTTTTTCCATGGAAAAGGCTGTTCCGAATGCAATTATACGGGATATCGCGGACGGGTGGGGATTTTTGAGTTGTTGACGTTATCGGATCCGGTCAAGGACTTGGTTTTGAAACGTGCAGCTAGCTCCGAGATATTCCACCAGGCTCGCAAGGATGGAATGCGAACCCTGCGTGAAGATGGTTGGCAGAAAGTGATCCAGGGGATTACTACCCCGGAGGAGATTTTGCATTCAACGGTTCAGTAAACGGAATCAAGCCGGGAAGACGGCAAAGGAGAATCGGCCATGGCATTGTATTCCTATAAGGCCCTCGACAAAAGCGGCAAAGAGATTCGAGGAAATATCGAAGCCACCGGCGAAGAGGCAGTTGTCGAACGACTCCGTAGTATGGGATATTTCACAACGGAGGTGGCCCGGGTCAAAAGCGGCGTCGGGCAGATGGACCTGGCCGATCTCCCGATCTTCAAATGGGTCAGCAAAGCCATTTCGCGCGGGAAGGTGAATCTGAAAGATCTTTCCGCGTTTACACGCCAGCTGGCGACACTGGTCGGCGCCGGTCTTCCTCTTCTGCGCAGTTTGCAGATTCTGGAGGAACAGGTCGAGAATCGGAATCTGAAGGATGCGATTCATAGTATGATCGAAAGCGTCGAAGGCGGGTCCACTCTCTCGGAGGCCATGGCCAAACACCCCCGCATTTTCAACCGTCTTTATGTCAATATGATTAAGGCGGGCGAGTTGGGGGGCGCGCTGGAAACCGTACTGGAACGCCTGGCTCTCTTCAGTGAAAAATCCGCCGCTGTCCGTTCCAAGGTCAAAGGCGCAATGTGGTATCCGGCGGTGGTTATCACCATTGCAATGACAGTGGTGTGCATTATTATGATTTTTGTGGTTCCCAAGTTTGCCGAAATGTTTTCCGGCCTCGGAGCCGACCTCCCTGTTCTGACTCAATACCTGATCGATTTCAGCGGTTGGATTGTTGTTAACTGGTGGAAACCATTGGCGGTGATAATCGGCACAATTGTGGCGTTGAAACTGTTTACGTCTACGGAATTCGGCGCTTATGTCATGGACCGTATTAAACTCCGGTTGCCTATTTTCGGGACGATTCTGCAAAAATCCGCTGTGGCGCGTTTCGCCCGAACCTTCGGAACCCTGCTGGACACCGGCGTTCCGATTCTTCAGGCGCTGCTGATCGTAAAGGACACATCCGGTAATGAGGTCATCTCACGCGCCACGGTGGATATCCACGCGTCTATCCGCGATGGGGATACGATCAGCGAGCCGATGCGGGCGTTCCCGGTGTTTCCGCCCCTGGTGGTCCACATGATCGCGGTCGGTGAAGAGACCGGCGCGCTGGACAAGATGCTGATCAAAGTGGCGGAAGCGTATGAGCGCGAGGTAGACGACGCAGTGGATGGGCTGGCGAAGTTGATCGAGCCGTTACTGATTGTGATGCTCGGAGGCATCATCGGAACCGTCGTTATCGCGCTTTATTTGCCGATCTTCAGCGTGACGAACGCGATTAAGTGAAGGAGTCGTTTCCACCCCAACTTTCCCCGTAAACCCCAGTGGAACCCCACCCCAACCCTCCCCGTAAACGGGGAGGGAGCAAAGAAATCTTCCCCCCGTTTACGAGGGATTGAGGGGGGTGGGGGCGACGGTTGCTTTATTCCTTATCCGGGGTGTTTGCGCCGGGGGGCTTGCGGACGGTCATTCGGCACATACCCTTTTCGCAGTCGATGATGTGGTAATCGACTTCGTACCCGTATTGGCGGATCAGCGGGGGGTATAACCATCGGCAGTGTTCACAGTACCTTTCATAAGGCGGAACTCGTCGGTCCTGGAAAATTAACCTGGCCGACGGGCAGTCGTGCATGTCGATGACAAACATGTCGTCATACAGGGTCAGTCGATGCCGCCCGCCCTCTTCTCCCAGGGTGTGAGACCAATAGCGGTGCATCCCCTTCAGGCCGTCTTCTTCAATGTACCGGCGCAGATTCCACAGGAACTTGTCGGCAATTTCCTGCCAGAATTGAATCACCCCGGCCTCGCCGCCGCGTTTTTCCAGGAATCGAAACAGTTCGCTGTATACCCAGATAAATTCAGTACAGGAAATCATGGAGGTCTCCCAGGCGATGGCAGGCACAGAAGCCTGCCCTGGTTCTCTGCCCATCCTGCCGGTCGTTATGTTACACAGCCGTTGGAGAACCCGATATCCCCCAGCTCTTGTCGAATAAGTGAGGTTCGGTTTTGCGCGAACGGGCGTATGGGGCCGCACGCGGCTCTCCGACATCGTACCTGATCATTTTCAGGATTTCTTTCTCGGTTGCCAAGTCATCGCCATATTTCTGAAAAATCCTTACCACGTGTCAATGAATCACCCTTTCTTGTTCTGTCCGGTACAAAGGCAATTGTCGGGCAGAGACGTCTGATCTGCCGGGGTGTTCATCCCCCCTTGACACCCCTGGACCTATTCCCAAAAACGTTGTTTGATACTTGCGCTACCTTGGGAAGAGGTACGTTTGACGCTGTCGGTTGTTTTTTTCGTGAAAAATAGCTCTGGAGGATGCGAGAGGGGCTTGAAACGGCAAAGAAAAGTAGTATCATAGGGCGTTGTAAACATGGAAGACGAATCTTCCATTCAAACTAAAAGGCCCAGCGGCCGGAAAGGAGGTGCCCTCAGACACTCGGACCAAGCCCAGTTCCGACACACACGAACGTTGTGTCTGGACTGCATCGGAAATGAACCACGTGGTTGAGAAAACATCCCGAAAAGGGAACAAAAAGGAGATTTTATGATGAGACTTCTGAAAACATTGGGATTGATCGCTTTGTGCGCCATGGTTGTAACGCCTGCGTTCTGCCAGACCCGCAATGTCAATCCGCAGGCTGTCGAGATCGAGGTATTGATCCCCGACACGCCGATGGGGCTGCTGGGTGTGGATTACGCGGCAAACCTGGAACCTTATGTGGATTGCATGGGCGACGGTACGTTGATTGCAGCCTACGGTACGAAAGATATCGACGGGAACGACTCCACCGAACGTCCCGCTATGCTCTTAGTCAAGCCGGACGGAACAATCATCGAAGCCGCCGGTTTCTACACGGACAAAGGGGAACCGTGGCTCTGGAACTGTGACACCTGGCGCCAGGATGGTAACCCGCCTCAGTGCGCCGGGATCCGGACTCCGGGAGCCACTCGCTACGCGATCGGCATCGAAAGCACACCGTACAACGTCTCCGACGATTTCAATACCGACGGTCGGTGGAACAAACACACTTATTCGGATCACTTTTATTGCATCCAGGTTTTCGACCTGACCCCAAATGGCGTGGTTCCGGTCACGAAAGTCCTCGATGTCTTTTACAGCAAAGTTGATGACGAACTGTACCTTGGCAAAGGTCGTTGCGGTGGTGTCGCAGGCCTTGACAATGGGAACTTCGCGGCTGTCCTCGAAGACCGATCCGCAGCCGGGACGGTCTTCTCCTCCTTCAACAAGGCCCCCATTCTGTCCATTTTTAATGGACAGACGGGTGAAATTATCAAAGGCCCCTTCTTCCCTGGCGACGAAGATGCGAATCAGGACGCCTGGGATGGGATCACCTCGATGAAAGGTGGGTTTGCTTTCCGTCGCAGCGGCAGTGTCAAGATTTACTTCTATGACAATGCTGGGACCCTGCTGGGAGAGTGGACCCAGACCGCCAACACCGACCCGGACAATATTCCGCTGAGCAGTTTCACTGAGTTCACCACATCCATCACTGGAACAGGCCGTGGCGATGGTTGCCACATCTCCGCTTCCATCAACAGCAAATATGTGTACTATGCCAACAAGGGACTGGACGTGGACGCCACGAGCAATTTCGTTTACCTGGTGAAGATCGACGGCACGACCGGAAAAACGGTCAAGGAAGTCATCGTGAACGAGGTGATGAATCTCGCTTCTGGTTACTCAAGCGGCACGTATGAGAACTGGGCGATCCCGCAGCGTGTGAGCTGCTATGTGGACGGTCGGGATAATGTGACTGTGGTCTACTCCGATACATCGAACGACAATGTCAACAAAGTCATCGGACGTGTGTACAACAGTGACCTCACCCCAGTGACCGAAACCTTCATGTGCTTCCAGGCCAGCGATATCGATAGCACCACCCTGTTTGCTGAAAACGATATCTATCACCCGCAGGTTGCCATGACGGATGAAAGAATCCTGGTTACGGCACGGACCAGCAATTTCCTCATGCCGGATGGCGAGACGGCTTTGCCGATGAACCAGCCTATCTTCACCGTATTGAAGAACCCCTTGGCTCCGGTTGCTGTTCAAGATTGGAGTCTGTACTGATCGGTCGGGATACCGACAGAATCGGTTTTCAATTCAGGCCTGCTTGCTTCGGCAAGCAGGCCTTTTTAACAGTAGGACAGGCCTCCGTGCCTGTCATCCCAATTCCAGTAGGACAGGCCTCCGTGCCTGTCATCCCGTGCCTGTCATCCCGTCAGCTGCCAGGCAGAGACGCCTGGCCTACTGAAATATGCCAGGCAGAGACGCCTGGCCTACTGAAATAGTAGGACAGGCCTCCGTGCC